>Ga0105356_10000175_pt1 | contig 55700 bp, 56 predicted proteins | sample GOMGulsemesocosm_3_FD_83502 | JGI IMG/M metagenome (GOLD analysis project Ga0105356, IMG submission 83502) | Methane-oxidizing microbial communities from mesocosms in the Gulf of Mexico - GOM9D Gulf of Mexico | ecosystem: Environmental > Aquatic > Marine > Cold seeps | place: Gulf of Mexico...
AAGATCATCCGTCTCTTGTCTGTCACTTTAAAGTGTCACACTTGATTTGGACGGGAATTATAGGAGGTTTTACGAACTTTGTCAAGGGGTTTTTCTTAAATGTGGTTTAAATTTTAGAATTTAAAGAAATAGCAAGTATTTACTTAATAAATATAGAAAACAACAATTACTTATTAAGTGTAAATATCTTAAATTCTAAGCTTTATACATGAAAGGTTTCCTTCGTTTTACATACCTGAGGAAATAAACAATTGTCGCAGTCTGGTTTTATTGCTTTACAGGTATATCTTCCAAATAAAACCATGGCTTGATGAAAAATATGTAAATCATCTTTTAAACGTTTAACCAAATGTTTTTCTGTTTCTGTCACATTTTTTCCATCACTTAAACCTAAACGATGGGATACTCTAAAAACATGGGTATCCACAGCCATTAAATTAGCCCCTTCACTCTCAATCATAAAAACATTGGCAGTTTTATTACCCACCCCTGCTAAAGTCATAAGTTGTTTTTGAACATGTGGAATTTCACCTTCAAAATCTTCAATAACGCTGTGTGCCATTTTTATAATGTTTTTAGCTTTGTTATTGAAGAAGGAACAGGATTTCAATAAATCTTTTACATCATCTAAAGAAGCATCAACTAATTCAAAAACACTGGGGTATTTTTCAAAAAGTGCTGGGGTTATTATATTAACTCTTTTATCTGTGCATTGGGCAGATAATATTATTGCAATCAATAATTCGTAGTCATTAGTATAGGTAAGTTCTGTAACTGCATCTTGATACTTTTCTACAAAAGCTTCTTTAATTATTTGTATTTCTGCTTTAGTGGCTTTTTTCATTTAATCTCTTTTTTTTTACTTAGTGCATTGTAGTGAAATAGATTAAATACTAATTTAATTTTAAATATTAAACTTAAGTATTTTTTTTCCAATCAAAATCCATTTGACGTGCTGTTTGATTTGCCAAATCAAGGGAGCGTATTTTTGCAACAAGCTGTAAACTCATATCAATACCAGCAGATATCCCAGCAGAAGTAATAATATCGCCCTCATCTACCCATCTGACATTCTTTTGAACAGTTAAAGAAGGGAAATCTTTTTCTAAAGCAGCAATATCCTCCCAATGTGTTGTCACTTTTTGTGATGTTAATACCTTGGCTTGGGCCAAAATAAAAGCTCCCGTACAAACAGAAGCAACAAGTTTAGAAACTTTTGCAACTTTTGATACCCAAGAGATAACATTAGTATTTTTAACTTCAGAAGTATGAACCCCACCTACAACAATAAGCAAATCAATATGAGGACAAGTCTCAAAAGTATAATGAGATTGAACACAAAAACCGCCGCGCGCTTTAATCACAGTATTTTTTTCAGAAACAAAAAAGACATTAAACTTTTCATTCTCATCTAAAAAACGAGAAGCCACAGAAAAAACTTCAAAAGGTCCAGCAAAATCCAAAACCTCTGCTTCATCATAAATATAAATTCCAATATTTTTCATAAGTATCCTTGTGTAAAATTGTTCTAAGATATCAAAAAACTGTAGCAATTAAAAGATACAAAATATATAAATTTAATAAGTACAGATAAGGGATATTTTCTAACATGTTCAGTTTAAAAAATCTAAATCTTGTTTTAGATTTTGAGCTAAATTAAGGCGAAGAAAAAATTTAAAACGGAGTGTACGTTAGTACATGAGTATTTAAATTTATTCTTCAACGCAGAGTTAGCTCAAAAGCTGAACCAAGATTTAGATTTTTTTTATTTTTTCTATTTCGTCTCTTAATCTTATGGCTTCTTCGAAGTGCAAATCCTTAGCAGCTTTTTTCATCTTAGCATTTAACTCTATCAATATTTTCTTTCTCTCACTTGCTGGCATTTTTTCTACTTTTTCTTTTTTCCAAGCAAGTTCATCGTATTCTTCTAATTTAAGACTTCCATCCAAGGCTCTTTTTGTTGTTGTTGGGGTAATGCCATGAAGTTTATTATGAGCATCTTGAATCTCTCTTCTTTTATTTGTAGTTTCTATTGCAAACTCCATAGAATTAGTAATTCTTTTTGCAAATAAAATTACTCTACCATTTTCATTTCTTGCCCCTCTTCCCATCGTTTGAATCAGGGATGTTTTGGAGCGTAAAAAACCTTCTTTATCCGCATCTAAAATAGCCACAAGAGATGTTTCTGGAATATCCAAACCTTCTCTTAGAAGGTTAATTCCCACAAGTACATCAAATTTTCCAAGCCTTAATTCCCTAATAATATGATTTCTTTGAATGGCATCAATATCTGAATGCATGTATTTTATTCGAATACCCAAATTTGCATAATAATCTGTTAATTCTTCTGCCATTTTTTTAGTTAAAACGGTTACCAATACTCTTTCATTTTTAGCAGCAGTCTTTTTAATTTCATCGTGCAGTTTCTCAACTTGAAACTCTGAGTCCATGATTTCAATTACAGGATCTAATAAACCCGTTGGTCGTATTATTTGTTCAGCTACTTCAGAACTTAAATCAAGTTCAAGCTCATTTGGTGTTGCTGAAACAAAAAGAAAACTAGGTGCTTTTGAAATAAACTCATCAAATTTTAAAGGTCTGTTATCTAAAGCGGAAGGTAATCTAAAACCATATTCAACAAGTGTTTCTTTTCTAGATCTATCTGCTGCATGCATTCCACGAAATTGAGGTAAGGACACATGAGATTCATCTACTATTAGTAAAAAGTCTTTTCCAATTTGTTCAAAATAGTTCATTAAAGAATACGGTGTTTCACCTGCTTCTTGTCCTGTTAAATAACGTGCATAGTTTTCTATTCCTTTACACATACCAGTTCCTTCAATCATCTCAACATCAAATTCAACTCTTTGTTTTAAGCGCTGATGTTCAACTAAACGATCTTCTGCTTTCAAAAAAGCCAATCGATCCCCTAATTCTTCTTCTATTAATTTTACAGCAATGGCCAGTTTATCGTTTGAAACAACAAAAGGGTTTACAGAATACACGGTAATTTCTTTTAAATCTAAGATTTTTGCATTTGTAAGATATTCATGTTTTGTAATCGATTCTACTTCATCTGCAAAAAATTCTACACGAATAAATTCATCATCATAATAAGCAGGGTAAATATCAATAACATCCCCATTAACCCTAAAATCACTTCGCTCAAAGAATTTATCGTTTCTTTTATATCCCATTTCTACAAGTTTTAATAAGAGTGTTCGCTGAGAGTATTCAAAACCTACTTCAAGTTTTTGAACCATTTTTTGATATTCTTCTGGATTTCCTAAACCGTAATTAGCAGATACAGAAGCAATAACAATTACATCATCAAAAGATAGTAAAGAAGACGTTGCAGATAAACGCAATCGTTCTAATTCTTCATTGATAGAAGAATCTTTTTCAATAAATAAATCTGTTCTTGGAATATAAGCTTCTGGCTGATAATAATCATAATATGAAATAAAATACTCTACATGATTATTAGGAAAAAAAGTTTTGAATTCAGAATATAACTGTGCTGCTAGTGTTTTATTATGGGTCATAATCAAGGTAGGCTTTTGCGTTTTTTCAATTACTTTTGCCATAGTATAGGTTTTACCAGACCCAGTAACTCCCAAAAGAGTATTGTATTGATTTCCATCTATTATGGACTGAGATAACTTTTCTATGGCCTCAGGCTGATCGCCTGCAGGTTCGTATTGACTTACAACTTTAAATTCAGCGATACTTTATCCTTTTATTGGTCTTTATATCGTGATAAAAATAAAAAGACAATAGAAATTTCTCTAGCACTCCATGTAATTTCTGTACATAAAGCATCTTTAGTTTGAGAAATTTTAACTATTGCATCATATTTTCTCAAAATATCATTAATTAATATGAGTAGGCCATCATCGCTTATGTTTAAAAATTCTTCATGAAAAATCTTTTTTGGTTCTGGAATGAAAAAGTCTCTGTTGTATTTATACAGTTTTAATAAAAGTGACATTTGCCAAGAGTGCCATTCATTTGCTTCTAAATGTGCACTTTGTTTATTTTGATAATCTAAGGTTACAAAAACATCATAAATTCTTTTACAAGCTATTAATACATCAGGTGCTTTAATCTTTTCAATTGGGGCTGGTAAATCAAGAGAAGCTATGTGAAATTTCTTTTTTTCAGTATTTTTTTCTACTCTTTTAACGGTTTGTGCTTCTTGGCCTTTGATTAACAAGACATATATTAACACTGCAATTATTATTGAAATAAAAACAACAGATAATACTAAAATCATTTGTACACTCATACTTTGGTCCTTAGTGTAATTTTTTTAAACGTATCATTTAAGATAACATACTCGTTTGAGCACAATAATGAAGGAATATTAACATAAAAAGTATTCTCAAAAGTAATAAAATCACCTTGGTGATAATGTCCTTCAATAACAATATTCGTATGATAAGAATCTATCTTTTTTTGAATTACTTCTTTAAAATTAGGTATTTTTCTGCAAATACTTTTAGCCATTAAAGAAGTATATATTTTTTTGGATAACACATCATTAATATCTAGAAAATTCAATAGCCCTAATAATACTTTATTACGTATAATTGAACAATAAACATTGTAAAAAGCGTCTACAAACATATCTCCATGAGAAAGAGAAATGCTTTTATTTTGATACTTGGCTAATACAGGTTGTTCTTTTCTTTCATATACTTTTATTAAAGGAAATATTTTTTTTATATTATAATCATGATTTCCCTCAAAATAAATAATTTCAATTTCTTTTGATAAATCATTTAATAAATCAATTACTTTTTGGTTTTTTCTAATAAAATATTTTGTTTCAAATGTAAGAAAATCAAACATATCTCCCATTAAAATCAACTGCTTACATAACAATTTTTTTTCTTTAAGTTCTAGTAAAAATGTATAAAGCACTGTATTTTTTTCATTAAAATGTGTATCTGCAATAAATATACAATCGTCAATTAGATTAAGGGACATAGGCAATTTTTGGTATTCCTGTATTTTCTTCTAAACCACACATCAAATTGGCATTACAAACAGCTTGTGAAGAAGCACCTCTTAATAAATTATCAATTGAAGAATTAATAAACAGTGCATTTTTATTACGTGCAACAAAAATATCACAAAAATTTGTACCTGCTGTACTTTTTATATCAACAGGCTTGTTTTTAATACGAACAAATTCACTCTTTGAATATGTATTATTTAGAACTTCATTGACATCAATATCTTCTTTTAAAGTAGCATAAACACTTACCATCATTCCTCTTGTAGCATTTATTAAATGAGGAACAAAATTTATTTGTAAATCTTTATTACACAAGAGTCTTACTTTTTCTTCAATTTCAGGCATATGTCTGTGATTAAAAGGATTGTAAGCAAAAATATTCTCATTTACATTACAGAAATGTGTGCTTTCGCTTAATTTTTTTCCAGCTCCAGAAACTCCTGATTTTGCATCAATAAAAATAGGTGCATTTTCATCTATATAAGGAATAAAAGGTAAGAGTGCTAATAAAGAAGCCGTTGGATAACAGCCTGGATTGGCAACTAACGAAGAGTTTTTGATCTCTTCTTTATAGTACTCAGGTAAACCATAAACAGAAGAATCAATATTATCTTTATCTTCATGAGGACAATAGTGTTTTTCATAAGTATCAAGCTCTAATCTATAATCAGCTGATAAATCAACCACTTTTACACCCAGTGCTAATAATTCTTTTGCAAAACCCATTGATGTTTTATGAGGAAGAGCTAAAAAAGCTAAAGAGGCTTTTTTTGCGACTTCTTTTGCATCGGCTTTTTCAACTTGCGTTGAAAGTACCTCTTGTAATGAAGGATGAAGTTCATCAATTCTCTCTTTTCCAGAAGAATTTGCAATATAACTTATATTAAAAGAAGGATGTGTTAATAAAATCTTTACCAGTTCAAGTCCTGTATATCCACTTGCCCCAATAATAGCTACATTAATCATCTAAATTAATCTCTTTATAACTTACACCTAAGATTTCAAAATTTTTAATACCACCTGGCAAGTTAGCAATAATCTCATCCCCTTCTTCTTTTCCAAGAAGCTGTTTTGCTAGAGGTGAATTAAATGAGATAAGTCCTTTATCTGCATTACTCTCAACTCCTCCTACAATAGTATAAGTAAACTCTTCATCAGTATCAGTATTCACAATTTCAACGCGTGAACCAAAACTTACTTTATCATGGGGTAGAGATGTAGGGTCAATAATAATCGCTTTTGAAATAATAGCACCCAATTCTGCAATTTGAATATCTATTAATCCAAGTTTATCTTTTGCTGCATGATATTCAGCATTTTCTTTTAAGTCACCTAGTTGTCTTGCTTCTTCAAGAGCAATAACTGTTTCTGGTCTTTCTTTTTTTTTGTAAAATTCTAATTCACCTGTAATTTTGTTGTAGCCAACAATTGTCATTGGTTCTTTATCCATGTAAACTCCATAATATATAATTCTTATTTTATTGTATTTTTGTATATTCTTTGCTTTGTATTTGCTATAATAGCAAAAAATATATAAAAGAGTAAATATGGAAAGATTTGATAGAACCCTAAAATTATTTGGAAATGAGAATTTCAATAAATTTAAAGACACAAAATTAATATTATTAGGTGTTGGAGGCGTAGGTTCTTTTGCTTTAGATGCTTTAATTCGTACAGGTTTTGAGAAAATCACTATTGTTGATTTTGACACCTATGAAGAATCAAATAGAAACAGGCAACTAGGAAGTGATGACAATATAGATAGAATAAAAGTTGAAGTATTACAAGAAAAATATCCAAGTGTTGATATTATAAATATAAAAATAACAGAAGATTGGGTTGATACCTTTGATTTTTCTTCTTACGATTATATTTTAGATGCTATTGATGATGTTAAACCAAAAGTAAGACTCATTCAAAAATACTATAAAAAACTAATTACTACAGCAGGAAGTGCAAAAAGAATTGATCCGTCAAAAATTGAAGTAATTTCAATTTGGAAAACATTCAATGATCCATTTATTAGAAAAATCAGATCTGAATTAAAAAGAAGAGGTTTTAATAAAAAATTTAATGTTATTTTTTCTTCAGAAGGTCCTATGTGTATTGAAAAAGGTAGTTTTATGGCTGTAACTGCATCTTTTGGTTTAATGATGTCTTCTCTTGTTGTTCAAAAAGTATTAAAAAAATAATATTACACAATAATATTATGATATAGTGTAAGTATATAAATTCATTAAGATAGTAAAAAAAAATAATTAACTTGTAAGATAAAAAGATATATAATTTAGAATCATAGAAAAAGGATTGTTATGAGTAGCATGGGAAGCAGTGTTGAACAAATGACACAAGCACATTTAAGAAATGTGCAACAGTTAGCCGTATTTTACACAGGTAATAACAATATATATGCTATTAATATAGCAAAAGTTAAAGCTTTTATAATTCAAGAAGAAGTGACAATTACTGAAACTCCAAAAAGCTCTAATATTATTGCAGGAATTGCAACAATTAGAGGAGAACCTATAACTCTGATTAATCTTGATAATTGGTTGGGATTATCCGCTTTAACTACAGAAGAATATAAGCTAATAATTTTTTGTGAATTTAATCATAAAAAAGTTGGTTTTTTAATTAAAGATATGCTTGATATTGTTGAAAAGACAACAGAAGATTTAAGACATACAGAAGAACAAAATTCAAAAATTACCTATACTACTTATGTAAAAGTACATGATAAAGAACAATTATGTACAGTATTTAATGCTGAACAATTATTAAAAGATATTGGTTGGACAGATGATGGAAGTGAAGCCTTAGAAAAATATGTTGATAAACCATTAGCTTCAAGTAAAGTAATTTTAGCTGCTGAAGATTCAGGAGTAGCAAGAGAAATTTTAATTAAATTCTTTGAAAAAGCGCAGTTAAAATACGAAGTATATAAAAATGGTGGGGATTTAATTGATCGATTATCAGAAATTAGTCCTGCGGATGTTGCTTTGGTTATTACTGATATTGAAATGCCAGGTACGGATGGATATCAAGTAGCATCACATATTAAAGGTTCGGCTGCTTTATCCCATATTCCTATTATTGTAAATTCATCAATGACGACAGAAGCTGTTAGAAATAAAATGGCAGTTATTGGAGTAGATGATTTTATTGGTAAAACAGATATAGCTGCTTTATATACAGCTACAAAAAACCTCATTATTCCTTAATATTAGATGATTTTCATCTAATATTAATCAGGCACTTATTTTAACCACTCTTTAAACTCATTAATTTGATTTTGCGTTTGTAATGTAGATGTTCCACCAAACGATGTTCTTGCATTCATTGAAGCTCTTAAATCTAAAAACATAAGTATTTCTTCATTAATATCTTTTATCTTATCATTTGATGATCGTATTTCTTCTAAAGACAGTTCACTGATATCTTTATTTAAATTATTTGCAAGGGCCACTACATCTTTTGTAATATAATAAGCGCTTCTAAAAGGCATATTTTCATTTGTTACTAAATAATCAGCCAAATCAGTTGCAGATAAATGACCAATTTTACAAGCATTTTCCATGTTCGGAACATTTATTATCATTGTTTTAATTACTTCATTTAAAATACTTAAAGAAATTTCAATGGTTTTAACAGAATCAAAAACACCTTCTTTATCTTCTTGTGTATCTTTATTATAAGCTAAAGGAAGACCTTTCATTACTGTTAAAAGTGAAATTAAATTTCCATAAACTCTTCCTGTTTTACCTCTTAATAATTCAGGTACATCTGGATTCTTTTTTTGAGGCATAATAGAAGAAGTAGTTGCATATTCATCGCTCATTCGTAAAAACTGAAATTCATAAGAAGACCAAAGAATTAACTCTTCAGATATTCTAGAAATATGCATCATAGAAGTAGAAATATTAAATAAAATTTCTAAAGCAAAATCTCTATCGCTGACTGTATCTAAAGCACAAGATGTAGGTTTTGAAAAACCAAGCAGTTCTGCTGTTCTATCGCGGTTAATATTATGAGGCGTTCCTGCAAGTGCGGCTGAACCCAAAGCGGATACATCATTTCTTTTATATGAGCTTTCATATCTGTCATAGTCTCGCTTAAACATATTTGCATAAGCCAACATATGATAACCAAAGTTAATAGGTTGAGCATGTTGTAAGTGAGTCATTCCAGGAATCAATGTTTTAGTATGTTTGGAAGCGAGATCAACAAAAGTATCAACAAGGGTTTTCGTTTGTTCCATTATTGAAATATTTTTTTCTTTTACATAGAGTCTAAAATCACTTGCAACTTGATCGTTTCTACTTCTTGCTGTATGCAGTCTTTTTCCAGCTTCTCCAATAATTTGAGTCAGTCTGGATTCAATTGCCATATGAATATCTTCATGCTCAATTTTAAAAACAAATTTTCCTTCTTCAATTTCTTCTTTTACTTGTAATAAACCATCTTCTATTGATTTTTGATCTTCTTTACTAATAATTCCTTGTTCTTCTAACATAATACTATGAGCAATAGAGCCTCTTATATCTTGGGAATATAGTTCTTTATCAAATAAAACAGATGCATTAAATTCATCTAATAATTGTGCGTTGGTATTTTTTAAAATTTGTTCTTGTGACATAACTAACCTTTTGTTTAACGTTTTTACATATTTATTATAGTGCTAAATTTTGGCGATATTATAACATAGAAAGTCTAAGCATACAGAGGAGGGTTTGTTTAAAAAAGAAGAAATTAATAAAGAGAAATTCTCTTTATTAATTAGATAGGTAAGATTCTAATGTTTTCATCAACTTTGTCTTTTAATACAGACTCAATTGCATATAGTGTTCCAGTTGAACCTGAATCACAACCATTACAAGCACCTAAATATCTGATATAGATATCGTAATGAGGCGTATTATCTTTAATATCAATAATTTCCATATTACCACCATCCATAACTAACATAGGTCTAATATCAGTATCTAATACGGCATCTACTGCTTTGATTCTTTGAACAATAGTCATAGTATCAAAAGAAGCTTCACCATTTTGGCTAGCATCTGCTGCATTTTTTAATTTATCAGATGCCATTTCAAGTCTAGTATCTTTTAAAATATCAACTAAATACCATTCTCTGTCTTCATGACCACCTGGTTTAATACATGATTTACAAAAAGCACCTGCTTTTGTATAATCTGTAATTTCTTCAACCGTAGTTAAATCATTAATTCTAATTACTTCTTGAATCGTTCCTAAAGAAACTCTTGCACACTCACAAACCATAATTTCTGATTCGAAAGATTCCATATCAACGCCTTTGTACTCAGCCGCTGCTTTTTTAATTACATCGTATGCCATTACAGAACAATGCATTTTTTGAGGAGGAACAGCAGGAGTATCTGCATTATCTCTTAAAGCAAACTCAACATCAATATTTGTAATCTTAACTGCTTCATCTACTGTTTTACCAATACATAATTCAGCCATAACATCTGAAGATGCTATTGCAGTACCACAACCAAAAGATTTGAATTTTGATTCTTCAATTACGTTTGTATCTTCATTTACTGCCCAGTATAATCGTACAGCATCTCCACATGATTCTGCACCAAAGTCAGCAATAATTAATTTTGACTTTAATTCTTTTGCTCTCTCTTCTGTGATTTCACCTTGATGAAGTGGATCATCCATTCTTTTAATAACATTGTTTGAATATTCGTCCCAAATTGAACCGCTTACTAAATCGCCTTTTGCCATATTATATCCTTTTACTTTTCTATTTTATAATTGTGAATTATGTGATTCTGGTGCATATGCATATGATGAAGAGATATGTCTTAATCTCATCACAGCTGCTTTAATCACTTCAATTGCGTAATCAACTTCTTCTTGTGTATTAAATCTACTTAAAGATAATCTAACTCCTGTATGAGCTAATTCACTGTCACTACCAAATGCATTCATTACTGGATTTGCTTCTAAAGATTCACTTGCACAAGCTGACCCTGTACTAGCTCCAATTCCTTTTTGATTTAAATCCCATAACATTGATTCACCCTCAACACCTCTAATTGAAATTAGTGTTGTATTAGGAGTTCTGTTATCTTTCCCACCAATTACCAGTGTTTCTGGAATTTCCAAAATAGCTGTTTCTAATTGGTCTCTGTAACCTTTTACAACTGTTTGCTCATAATCAATAGCAGATTTTTGTGTTGCTAATTTCATAGCAAGACCCATTCCTACCATTGAAGCAACATCTACTGTTCCAGCTCTTTTACCAGCCATTTGCTCGCCACCATGAAATAAAGGAGATAATTCATATCCCTTTTTCACATATAAACCACCAATACCTTTTGGGCCGTGGAATTTATGAGCAGAAAATGATAAATAATCTACATTGCATTTTTGAACATCTACTGTGATTTTACCAATAGCTTGCGTTGCATCTGTATGAAATGCAACATTCATTTCTTTACAAATTTCACCAATTTCTTCTATTGGGAAAATTTTTCCAGTTTCATTATTTGCCCACATTACAGTAACTAAAGCAGTTTCATCTTTAATATATGCTCTTACTGTATGTGCTTCTAAAACACCTTCTTCATTAACTGGTAAATAAGTCACATTTACACCTTGAGTTTCTAAGAACTTCAAAGTAGCAGTAATTGCAGGATGCTCAACTTCAGTTGTTATAATATGATTTTTATCACCATTTAAAATCTTGTCAATCCAAATACCTTTTATAACTGTATTATTTGACTCAGTTGCATTTCCAGTAATGATAATATCATCCTTGTCATTTGCATTAATACCATCGTATAAATAATCTAATGCTTCGAGCATTTTTGGATGTGTTCCTGAACCAAATCTGTGTAAAGAGTTTGGATTTCCATAAATATTTGTTAAAAATGGTTTCATTTCGTCAAAAACTAAAGGGTCAACCATAGTTGTCGCATTGTTATCTAAATAAACTTCCATCATGTTCTTTTATCCTAAAATATTGATGCTTCTGATTTTGAGAATCGCTCTCAAAGTACCACCAATTCATTAATTTAGATGGATTATAATCTAAATAGGATAAAAATTGTCTTAATTAAAAACATTATCATTTTGCCATTACTTTTTGTAACATCCAGGCATATAAATAACTGTTTATATTATTTATATGTACTTATCTTGGCTTTTTATGCGCTTTGGTATTTTTAAATTTTTAACGTTTATATATTTACTTTCCTCTTTGATATTTTGTAAATAATAATATTTTCACTCTTGTAATTTAATTTAATTATGTTACACTTTCTTAAATAGGACAAAAATTGTCCTATTTAAGAAAGGCAGTATTAATGAATAAGAAAATTGATAAAATATTAAAAGAAGATTATAAACTTGGTTTTGAAACCTTGGTTGAATCTGAAACATTTCCCCCTGGCTTAAATGAAGAAGTCATCAAAGCCATATCTCAAAAAAAGGACGAACCTTAGCTGGTTATTGGACTTTAGATTAAAAGCATATAAAGCATGGTTAAAAATGGAAGAACCCTCATGGGCAACACTTGAATATCAAAAAATAGATTTTCAGAATATATCCTATTTTTCAGCTCCTAAAGCTGCGCTTAACTCCCTTGATGAAGTAGATCCAGAAATTTTAAAAACCTATGAGAAGCTTGGTATCTCTTTAGAAGAACAAAAACTTTTAGCAGGTGTTGCAGTTGATGCTGTATTTGATTCAGTATCTATTAAAACTACCTATCAAGAAGAACTTGAAAAACTAGGAATTATATTCTGTTCTATTTCAGAAGCCTCACAAAAATATCCAGATTTATTAAAAAAATATATGGCTTCTGTTGTTCCAGTACGAGACAATTATTTTGCCTGCTTGAATTCTGCTGTTTTTACAGATGGTTCTTTTGTTTACATTCCTCCCAATGTTACCTGTCCTATGGAACTCTCAACCTACTTTAGAATTAATGCTTTAAATACAGGTCAGTTTGAACGAACTATTATTATTGCAGATGAGAATTCTTATGTTTCTTATAATGAAGGCTGTTCCGCACCTACTAGAGATGAGAGTCAATTGCATGCAGCTGTTGTTGAACTCATTATTTTAAAAGATGCCAAAATAAAATACTCAACTATTCAAAATTGGTATCCAGGAGATAAAAATGGAAAGGGTGGTATTTATAATTTTGTAACAAAAAGAGCAAAATGTTTAGGAGATAATTCAAAAGTATCTTGGACACAAGTTGAAACAGGCTCACTAATTACTTGGAAATATCCTTCATGTATATTAAAAGGGGATAATTCTGTAGGAGAATTTTACTCTGTTGCCATAACAAGTAAAAGACAGCAAGCAGATACGGGATCAAAAATGATTCATATAGGTAAAAATACCAAATCAACTATTATTTCAAAAGGGATTTCTGCTTTAAGAGGTGTTAATTCCTATAGAGGCTTAGTAAGAGTTTCTAAAAATGCAAAAAATGCTAGGAATTATTCTGCTTGTGATTCTTTATTGATAGGAAATACCTGTTCTGCTAATACTTATCCTTACCATGATGTTAAAAATGCTTCTTCTATAGTCGAACATGAAGCTACTACGTCTAAAATATCAGATGAGCAATTGTTCTTTTTAAAACAAAGAGGAATAAATGAAGAAAATGCTGTTTCTATGATTGTTAATGGTTTTTGTAAAGAAGTTTTACAAGAATTACCCATGGAATTTGCTGTTGAAGCTAAAGCTTTATTAGACTTAACCCTTGAAGGTTCAGTTATTTAAATACACTAGATAGGAGTATTATGTTAGAAATTAAAAATTTATATGTAAGTATTGAAAAAAATGATATTTTAAAAGACTTTTCTTTAAGTATTAAAGCAGGTGAAGTCCATGCTTTAATGGGTACAAATGGTACTGGAAAATCAACCTTAGTTAAAAGTATTGCAGGACACTTTGAGTGTAATATCACGCAAGGAGAAATGACATACAATAATAAAAACTTACGAGAACTTGACCCCAATGAAAGAGCCAATGAAGGTATTTTTTTATCTTTTCAAAATCCTGTAGAAATAGAAGGCGTTAATAACTCATATTTTTTAAAAACAGCTTTAAATGCAAAACGTGTCTATAATAAACAAGAAGAATTAGATGGTCTGGAGTTTTTGAAAGAACTAAAAACAAAACTAAAAGAATATAAGATGGATAACTCTTTGTTAAAACGTGATTTAAATGCGGGTTTTTCTGGGGGTGAGAAAAAAAGAAATGAATTAATTCAAGTAATGATGTTAAGCCCAGATTTAATCCTACTTGATGAAATAGATTCAGGTTTGGACATTGATGCTATTAAAACAGTAGCCCAAGTTATTAATTCAATGTTGGATGGAAAACGTTCACTTTTAATGATTACTCACTATGATAGATTATTACAATTAATTAAACCCGACTTTGTACATGTTTTAAAAGATGGGAAAATTGCACAATCAGGAGATCATACCTTAGCTGAAGAGTTAGATGAAAAAGGGTTTGAAGGTTTAGGATTACATAATGACAAAAACAATTAAACAAAACAACGATTTCTTATATATTAAAGATTCAAGCATACAAAAAGTATTGGTAAAAAATATTAAAAATAAGACCTTAATTATTATAAATAATCTAAATAATACACAAGAATCAAATATAGAATTCATTTTAGAAAAAAACGCCCGTATTGATATACTTGAAGTATTTTTAAATAAAACGCAAGTACAAGGATCTGCAAAAAGAATCATGACCTTAGATAACAAAGCAAAACTTAATTATTGTAAGCTTCAAGTACTAGAAGAAGACAGTACTCTAAGCTGTACGTTTAACAGTGATTTAGAAAAAGAGTGTGAATTAAGTATGCATTTAATAGAAAAAGGTTCAAAAGATTCTATTAATACGATTAACAATGATTTAAAGAAAAAGAATATTAAACTGAAAATAAATATACTTACTAAACTTCTTCATAAATCAAAAGTACAAAACCATATTAAAACCATTCATAATGCACAAAACACGTATTCATGTATTAACAACAAACATATTTTAGATAATGAAAGTTCATCATTATTTGCACCCCTTAGTATTGTTAATAAAAAAGCACTTTATGCAGGCGCTTATCAATACTCAAAAGCCATCTTATTAAGTGATGATTGTAATATCAAAGCCAATCCTCATTTAGAGATTTTAATTGATGAATTAAAAGCAGGACATGGCTCAAGTATTGGTTCTATTGATGAAAATGCTTTGTATTATTTGCAAAGCCGTGGTATAAAAAAAGAGACAGCAAAACATATGATTTTGCAAGCTTTTGAAAATGATATTTATGATAATATTGATGCTAAAAATATTCAAGATTTTATTAAAGATTTTTCAAGGAAAGCTTATGTATAAAAATGATTTTCCATTTTTTTCAAACAGTGATTTTATCTATTTGGACAATGCAGCAACAACACAAAAACCACAAACAGTAATAAACGCAAGCAGTGATTATTATAGTAATTATTGCGCCAATACACATAGAAGTTCTTTTGGAGCAGCAAATATAGCTACTCAAAAGTTTGAGGATACACGAAAAGCATTAAAAGAATTTATAAATGCTAAAAATGACAGTGAAATTATTTTTACAAAAGGTGTAACTGAAAGCATTAATTTTATAGCCCAGTCCTATGCAAAAAAGTTTGATACTATTATCATTTCTTCTTTGGAGCATCATTCCAATATTGTTCCTTGGCATATGCAAAATAGGTCTTTAAAAAAAGGATTAAAAGTTGTAGCTTGTGATGGCAATTTGAATTTTGATTATTCACATTTTGAAGAATTATTAAAAAATCATAAAAATGCTTTTGTAAGCATCACTCATATATCTAATGCTTTTGGAAAGATTCACGATATTGAAAGAATCACTGCCTTAGCGCATAAATACAATGCTTTAATAATGATTGATGCAGCTCAAAGTTTGGCTCATGCTAATATTGATATTCAAGATATTAATTGTGATTTTTTTGTTATGTCTGCACATAAAACATTTGGTCCTACAGGAGTTGGTGCTGTTTATATAAAAGAAGTACTTTTAAAAGAAGTAGCGCCTTATCAAACAGGAGGTGCGACTATTCATAAAGTTACTTATAATGAGAGTACTTTATTAGATTCTCCTTATGTTTATGAAGCAGGTACTCAAAATATTGCAGGAATTATTGCTTTTCATGAAGCCTTGAAGTATTTAAAGAATTTGGATTTTCAAGCAGTATTAAAAGAAGAAGAACGTTTATATGAGTATTTGCATCAAGAGTTATTAAATGTTCCTGGTATTCTTTTATACAATGATACGAAAGAAGCCATTGCTTCAAAAAGTTTTAATATAGAAAATATCGTACATGATGATATTGGAATCTTACTTGATAAAATGAAAATAGCCGTAAGAGTTGGCCATCATTGTGCCCAACCTATTATGGATAAATTAGGAATAATAGGAACAATAAGAGTATCTCTTGCATTTTATAATGATAAAAAAGATATAGATTTATTTATAAAAGCCTTAAAAAAAGCAATTAACATGTTAAAGGATTAAAGTGTCAAAAAAAGTAGAACAAAGAGTATTTAAAATAAAAGAAGATTTGGATTTTTTTGATGACGAATTGGAAAAATATCAATTCATTATTGATTTAGGAAAAAAATTAAATGACTTTAAGGAAGAAGACAAAATTACAAAACATATTGTCCATGGTTGTACCTCACAAGTATGGTTAACATGTACACAAAAGCAAGGAATATTAGTTTTTAATGGAACATCAGATGCAATTATTGTAAAAGGTTTGGTTTATATTCTTTTAGAAATATTTTCTAACTTAGAGGCACAAGAGATAAATAACAGTGAAGATGACATTCTTTATGAACTGGGATTAAGTGAAATTATTACACCTAATAGACAAAGTGGAGTCATGGGAATGATTAAAAAAATCAAAGAATATGCAAGAAAGGTATAAAATGTCTTACGATTATGAAAAAATAGAGGAAAAAGTGATTCAACACTTAAAACATGTTTTTGATCCTGAAATTCCAGTTAATGTTTATGACTTAGGCTTAATTTATAAAATTGCCTTTGATTTTAAAGACAAAACCTTGTTTTGTAATATAGATATGACACTAACCTCACCTGCTTGTCCTGTTGCAGACTCTTTATTAGCAGAAGTACACTATGCAAGTAAAAGTGTTGATGAAATTGATGAAGTCGAAGTAAATCTTGTTTTTGACCCTGCGTGGGATAAGAGTAAGATTTCAGAAGAAGGAGTAGAGATTATGATGATGAATGGAGCTTCAATATAAATTAATTTTTCATTCATTTTAGGTGTTTTTTATATTATATGTGTAATAATAATTTTTTAAACGGGGGTATATAGCGTTATGTTTGATAGAAATAATTTTTTTGTATTCCTCTTAGTTGTAGGTGGAATCATTATATTAAGTCTTATTGTAAAGTTTTTCATCCTGCCACAAATGAATTCCAGTTCCAGTGCAGGTAAAAGTGCTTCTAGCTTTGGTAAATTGATGAAAAATAAAGGCCCTACAACCATACCTTCTAAATTAAAATGGGGAAGTGATTTTAGTACGGGGACAAAAAAAACTAAAAAAGTAAATAAAAGTAAAAATGGTGAAAATGCATTTTCACATTTTAAAAAATAAAGACACATAATTATATAAATATTTATGTGTACGAATGAAGAATGCAATAAATACTATATTTAAAGTTTAGTCAATAAAGAACAAAGAGCTTTTGCTCTTTGTCTTAAGGTACTTGTGTTAAATACTTCTCCATTTAGCTGGTCCTGTTGTATGTATTGAAATACCTTCTGTATCAACTGCAACAGTAACTGGCATATCTTTTACTTCAAATTCATATATTGCTTCCATTCCCATTTCTTCAAAAGCAACTACTTTAGAAGCTTTAATACTTTGAGAAATCAAATAAGCAGCTCCACCCGTAGCAATTAGATAAATAGATTTGTATTCTTTTATTAAATCAATGGTTGGTTGTTTTCTCTCAGCTTTACCAATCATTCCTAAAATTCCAATTTCCATCATTTCTTTTGTAAACTTATCCATTCTAGTAGCTGTTGTTGGTCCTGCTGGTCCCACGGCTTCTTTTCCAACTGCATCAACTGGTCCTACATAATAAATAAAACGTCCTTTTAAATCAAGTCCATTAGGTAAGGCTTTTCCAGCAGCTCTGTATTCAACAATTTTTTTATGTGCAGCATCTCTTGCTGTTAATATTTTACCGGATAATAAAAGAGTATCCCCTGATTTAAATTGAGATAAGTTCTCTTGCGTTAAATCGTCAATATTTACTTTTTTAATAGTATCCATTGGAAGCTCTAAGTCTGGCCATAAATCTAAGTCTGGTTTTTTAAATACAGCTGGCCCATCTCCTTTTAATTCAAAGTGAATATGACGCGTAGCTGCACAGTTAGGAATCATCGCAACTGGCAAAGACGCGGCGTGACAGGGATAATCTAGGATTTTAACATCTAAAACAGTAGTTAATCCACCCAAACCTTGAGCTCCAATACCAATTTTATTAATATCTTCATATAATTTAAGTCTTAATTCTTCAAGAGCAGTTTTTGGCCCTCTTTCTTTTAATTCATGAATATCCACTTCTTGCATTAAAGATTCTTTTGCAAGTAACATTGATTTCTCTGGATTTCCACCAATACCAATACCAATAATACCAGGAGGGCACCATCCAGCACCCATATTTCTAGCATTTTCCATAACCCAATCATAGATTGAATCACTGGGATTTAATACAGTAAATTTAGATTTGTTTTCACTTCCTCCACCTTTTGCAGCAACAGTAATATCAATAGTATCACCATTATTTACAGATACATGAATAACAGCAGGGGTATTGTCTTTTGTATTAACTCTTTTTCCAGCAGGATCACTTACAATTGAATATCTAAGTGTATTAATTGGGTCTTTATATCCTAAAGCCACCCCTTCATTAATAATATCATTCAATTCTTTTGTGATTTCAAGGTTGGCATTTAATCCTACTTTAACAAATACATTAATAGAACCTGTATCTTGACAAAGTGGTCTGTGACCCATTGCACACATTTTTGAATTAATTAATATTTGTCCAATAGCATTTTTAGCTGCAACTGATTTTTCTTTTTCATAAGCTTCAACCATACCTTTTACAAAATCCTCTGGATGATAGTATGAAATATATTGAATAGCGTCTGCAACACTTTGTCTGATATCGTCTTCTGTAATTTTTCCCATTATAGCTCCTGTGTAAAACAAGTTAATTAAAACATATTTTTTTGTTCATCTTAAATAATTTGAATTTATGCTATGAGTATATCCAATTTAGGACAAGGTAGCTAAGTACAATAATTGTACATATTTTTTAAATTATACTACGTAGATACCTAGTTATTAGGATTAAAAAGAAAAGTAAATAAATAAATAAAAGTTCACTAATAATACATCTGTAACTTTTTGCTACTAAATTTATATTTTTCTTAAATTTTTTACTTAATTTATTTATTTATGATTTTAATTATTATAATTGATAAGTGAATAATCTTAAGGAGGCCCTTAAGATTATTATTTTTCTGTTACTCTATCTAAAGAAGCATATGCTAAAAATTTTGAATAAAAAGCGCCATAAAATCTCTGTTTTGCTTGAGTTAATAAATAGTTCGCATCAATTAAATCTGTAGTACTTGATACTCCTTCATTAAATCTATTAGATACAATATTATAGTTTGTAAGGGCTTGACTTAATGCAAGTTTAGAAATCACTAAACTTTCTTTTGCTACATCAAGTGTTGATTGTGCTTGTGAATATTGAAGTTTAATATCCAATCTTAGTTTCTCTAAAGTAAGCATTGTTTCATGAATTTTCATTCTAGCTATTTTTATAGTTGACTCATCTTTTCCGCCATTGTATAAATTCCAAGTGGCACTTAAATTTGCAATACTTTGAGAATCTGGATTAGAATCTCTTCCACTTAATGCTAAATTATCACCATATCTATTAAAAGAATATGATGCATCTACTTTTGGATAATACGTACTTTTATTGACCTCTAAAATATTTTTATATGATTTAACATTGTGTAATAAGGCTTTTATTTCACTTCTGTTTTCTAGAGATTTTTTCAGATATGTTCTAAATGAATCTTCTATATCTTTCAATTCTTCGATTTTTTCATTTCGAATATCTTTTCCACCCATGATGTTCCCAAGAGTATCTTTTGCAATTTTTAAATCAGCTTTTGTTTTTACTACATTTTGTTTTGCATCTAACATATTTACATGAATTTTTAATAAATCATTTTTTGCTAATAAACCTTGTTCAAATTTACTTCTACTGTCATTGTATTGTTTTTGAAACAATTCATACGCACTGTTGTACGTTTCTAGCTGTTTTGCAATATTTAAATAAGAAATATATGCACTTTTTGTTGATAGAATAATATCTTGTTTTTTTGCTTTTAATAAATAAGACGATGCTTTTTCATCTTCTATTGCACTTTGCAAGGTATTACTGTGTTTAAATCCATTAAATAAATTATATGAAATAACAGCAGCTGCACTTGATTCTTTTTTATCTTGAGTAGATATTGTTTTATTTCTGTGTGCATAAGAATAATTCAAATCTAAAGTAGGTAAAAACCCAGCTTTATGCACATTGGTATTCTCTTTTTTTTGATTGTATTCTAAATTCTTTACCAATATATCTTGATTATTCATAAGGGCTGAATAAACAGCCTCATCAATATTTAAAGCACTTAAGCTTAATATACTTGCACTAAGTACTAAAGAAATTCTTTTTAAATTCATACTATCTCCTTATGATTGCGTATTAAGTTTGTGTGCGCTTTTTGATTTAGGCGTTCTAAACTTTTGTTCCATTTTTATAAAAAACATCAATAATGCAGGTGTTACAAAAATTGTGAAGATTGTTGAAAATGCCAACCCACCTGTAATTACGGAACCTAAACCTCTGTAAAATTCACTTCCTGGACCTGGTATTAAAACAAGTGGTAACATTCCAAAAATAGACGTTAGTGAGCTCATATAAATAGGTCTAATTCTAGTTTTTGTAGCTTCTATTACAGCTTGTTTATGTTCCATTCCTTCATTCTTAATATAATTTAAACTTTGATGTACTATTAAAATGGCATTGTTTACAACAATTCCAACCAGAATAATAAATCCAAGCATTGTTAATACATCTAAAGGTTGAGGCGCTAAAAACTTATTCGTTAAAGCAAGTCCTAAAAACCCACCTGCAGTTGCTAAAGGTACTGTAAACATAATAACAATTGGATACAAGAAGTTTCCAAATAAAGCAGCCATTAATAAATAAATAATCACAATCGCTAGTATAAAGTTCTGCGTTAATAATGCAATTGTAAGTGATAGTTTATCTGCTGTTCCACTTAATTTGATATCTACTGTATTAGGAATCATATTTTTTGCTTTCATTCCTTCTAACATTCCACCTACTATCTTAATGGCATCATCAATTGTCATGCCAGCAGGAGGAGTAATTTGTAAGGTAATTGTTCTTTTACCATTTAAGTGTCTGATTTCAGATATTCCTGTCGTACTTGTATATGACGCCAAAGACGAAATTGGCACTAAAGAAGAATCTCCAACTGAAATCTGAGAACTCATAATGTCCTGTGGTGTTTGTATAAATTCATCATTTGCTTTAAAAACCAGATCAATTTTTTTCTTACCATCTTGCGCATAAGTACCAATTATTTTTCCATCCATAATTACATCAACAGCAATTCCTAAATCTTTTGCACTCATACCCAAAGATTTTAAAGCATCATTGTTGGGTTTTATTCTTACTTCTGAATAAATCAGTTCAATTGAAGGAATTGGTCTAATTTGTGAGCCTTTTAACGTTTGTGACGTTGCTCCATATAACATTCCACCAACATTGGCTAAATCCTCAATTTTTTCACCAGAGATATCAATATCTACTGTATTTCCTTCTCCAATTCCTTGCTCAAACACTCCTGATTGTAAAGAAATTCCAAATACAGAAGGAATTGAATTTACAATAGGTCTAAAGAAGGGAATCAACTCTTTTGCACGTGATTCATGCATCGAAGTTGCTCCAAAAAGTGTAAAATCACCAAAAGAAACATAAAAAACACGATCCATTCCTGGAACTCCATTTACATCTTTATTAATATTTGGTTCAACTTTTTTCATTAAATACGTTCCCATATCGTATCTTTCTTCGTAAGAAAGTCCAGGAGGTGTAATTAAAATATTAAAAATTAAGTTCTTATTCCCTTGTGGTAAATAATCTAGTTTTGGCCAAAGAATATAAATCAATGATGCTGAAAATACCGATAATGAAAGTATCGTAAAAATCTTTGAAAAAGTATTTTTAAGTGATAATTTCACAACAGACATAATAATGTCAACCAATTTATGTCCAAAATTAGCAAGAGAACCCGTATCTTTTGGTTCTTTTTTTGATAGTCCTGCTAAGGCTTTCCATAGAACAGGAATAACCGAAATTGACACAAATAAAGAAAAGGTTACTGAAGCAGTTACCGCTATTGCAATATCTTTAAATAATTGTCCTGCTTCATCTGCAAGAAATACAATTGGTAAAAACACGGCTACTGTGGTTAAAGCAGATGCAATTAATGCACCCCAAACTTCTGATGTACCTTTATATGCAGCTTCCGCTACACTAGCACCTTCTTTTCTATGCCTGTCAATATTTTCTAATACAACAATGGCAGAATCCACTAACATTCCTACTGCAAAAGAAATCCCTGCTAGAGAAATAGTATTAAGTGATCGTCCTGTTAAATCCAAAATAATAAAAGTACCTATTACAGAGATAGGAATAGCAGCTGATACAACAGCTGTTGGAGAAATTGAACGTAAAAATAAAAGAAGAATTATTACAGCTAAAATACCTCCAATAGCAATATTTTCTTGTACTAAATCAACGGCACCAACAATATATGGTCGTTGATCAAATAACCATTGAAGTTTAATATTTTCTTTTTTAAGTATTCCAGCATTAAGTTTATTTACAACTTTTTCAACATCATTAGTAAGTTTAACGATATTAGCTGTTGAACTTGGCTGAACCCCTAAAAATATTCCATCTTTTCCTAGGAAAATTGCAACACCTTGTGCTGTTTCATAACCAAGATTAACACTAGCAATATCAGATATTCTAATTCTTTGTTCTCTATTACTTACAATAATTACATCTTCAATATCTTCTACACTAGAGAATTTATTTACTGTACGTATTCTGTATGATCGTCTATCAAGATTTAATATACCTGCAGAAACATCTACGTTTTCACCTTGTAATGCGCTTATTACTTCTTTAATACTTAAACCATAAGATGCAAGTTTTGTAGTATCAAAAGTAATTTGCATTTGTTGATCACGTCCACCACCTACAAAAGTACCAGAAACCCCATCTACTCTTTTTACAGCAGGTTGAATTTCATCATCAAAAAAGGTTCTGTACTCATCAATATGTCTTGGATTATCATTGATTGTTTGAAGCATCATCCAGACAACAGGACTTGCTGTTGCTGTTTCAATAATAGGTTCTTTTACATCAGCAGGATAAGAATCCACTTCATTTAATTTATTAGATACATCTTGCAACGCTGCTCGTAAATCCGTTCCTAATTTAAATTTAACTTTTAACTCAGCTACGTTATCTTTTGAGCTTGATTCAAATTTTATTAAATTATTTAAAGACTTTAACGCATCTTCTTGTTCTTCAATAACATCTCGTTCTAACTCATAAGGAGTAGCACCTGGCCATACTGTTGTAATCTTAATCTCTGGAACTGCAACGCTTGGTGTTAATTGATAAGGTAATTTGCTTAAAGACAATACCCCAAATAATATAACAATTAATACCGATACAATGATAGTTACAGGATTTTTAATTGAAAATTTAATTAAATCCATTTTTAACCTTATTTATTTATAATTTGTAATGCTTGTTTAGGAAATACTCTCTCATTCCCTTTTACAACAATTTCTGCGCCTGCACTCAAACCTTTAGCAGAAATAGCTACTTCTTTTCCCATATATCCAAGAATTTGTACAGGTAACATTAAAGCCGTACCTTTGTTATTAAGAAAAACCATATTCGCTCCAAAACGTTTAATTACTGCATCTCTTGGAACCATCAAAGCTTTAATTGTTGCATTTTTAGATAATTTTACTCTGGCTTCTTGTCCATCAAAAATAAAACCATTATTTACAGTAGCTTTAAATTTAATAGGAAAAGTTCGTGTTCTTTTATCTCCATATGCAATAGCTGCCATTAATTGAGCTTTTATGCTTTTATTGTTTAATATTACATCATAAGAATCATTCATTCTTAAACCTGCAATAAAAGAAATAGGTGCATTAAAAGTGATTTCTAATTTAGAAGTATTAACAAGTCGCGCAACTATTGAACCTGCATTAACCCATTCTCCTAAACTTACAGATTTTTCAACGATTACACCTGAAAAAGGCGCTTTAATTTCTTTTCTGTTTTTTTGAATTTTTAATTCATTAAGTTTTGCCATTAATGCTAATACGTTTCCAGAATTAGATGAAAACTTTAATAAAGCATCGTCGTATTCTTTTTGTGTAATAGATTTAGAAAGCAATAATTTTTCATATCTTCTAAAATCTTTGTTTGAATTGTTTTCTTCATTTTTTGCGATATCCAAAGTAGCTTCTGCTGCTATTATTTGTGCATCAATTAAATCTGAATCAATTTTTACTAAAATTTGACCTTTTTTAACTTTCTGACCAATTTGGAAATTTACTTTTTCAATTAAACCAGAATTTTTTGCAGCTACTTGTGAATTATTATCAAAACTTACTGTTCCTACAAATTCTTGTAAGGGATTAACTTCACCTTCTTTTACTATTGTTGTCTCAACTAGTGCTGGTTGTCCGGCACCAAATAAAGATGCTGCTAAAACTAATGTTATTAATATATTCTTATACATTCTTAATTTTCCTTTTTTATAATTATTGCTGTTAATTTTCTTACACTTCCACCTATTATAAATATAATAGGAAAAGCAAATGCAAATGCACTTATCCAAGCTTTAAGCCAAATATCACGAAAGCCATCTACAAAACCTAAGTTTATGTATGAGATTATGGCACTCATAACACAAGACATAAACAAAGACATAATAAATGAAAATACTATTCGCTCATAGCGTTTATTAATCATTTTTTTACTTCTAATAATTCAAAGAAGTTATCAACAAACTCATCATAAGCTTCTTTTGCATTGTAATTACTAATAGTCATTTTGCTCAAAGACAATCCTTTTTTAAAAAGAACAATGCTGTTTACAAATTTAATTGAATGTGGAATTAGTTCACCCTTATCAATACCTTCTTGTATTAAAGGACGTAAAAAACCTACAAAAAAATCATCACATACTGAATTGAATTTTTTGTATGTTTCGGTTGTATCTGCAAGAGCAACAGATAAATAGTCTTTATACCCATTAAAATGTTTCAAGTTTTCTTCATCTTCTTCAATTACAAAAGAGAAAAAACATTGCAGTTTATCTTTTGTAGTTACTGCCCCATTCATCTTTTCAAGAATGATGTTGCTGCTTTCTGCAATATGAATTTCTATAATGGCAAAAATGATATCTTCTTTGCTTTCAAAGTATTCATAAATAGTTCCCTTACCTACACCAGCAGCCTTTGCAGCAGCGGATACAGTAAGTTTTTTAATACCTACATCTTCTAATAAATAGATGCAAGATTTTGCTATTTCTTTTCTTTTTTCTTCTTTATTTACTATTTTTGGCAAACCTACTCCTTTACTGACTCTTGGTCAAAAAAAGATTATACTCCCCTAGAACTTAAAATAATATTAATGACCGACTATCGGTCAATATAAATTAAGAAATTCTTTTGTCTAATTAGTGTCTGTTTTCCAAAGACCTATATTATGGGAAAACAATATTAGTATTGCTTATTAATAAGCTTATAAATACTAATTACAAGCATTTTATTCTAAAATAATAAACAGTATCAAATATATTTCAAAGTGTAATATTTTTTTATGTCTTTTTTGTGGGATTTTGACTTTTTTTATCCACAAGGGGTTAATTTAAATTTATATTAAAGATATTAAACCATGATAGCTTTTTTAGATAAGCTTCATAATTTTCACTTAGAAGCCTCCTTTTTTATTGAAGTATATATAAATAAAATTTTAAATAATTGTACAAAATTGACAATACCTTAAAGCAGGTATTTTATCATTGATTCTTGTGATATTTTGTGTTTTACTAAGAAGAATAATTAGTATTCTTTTGCTATTGTTTAATATTACTAAAGGAAGTTAGAAAGAAGAACTAGTTAATCATATTTTTAACAGCATATTTAGAACTACAACACCTTGATTACACAAGGACTTAGACCCTTTTTTCTTTTTCACAGATTTTTACTACATTTTCTAATGAAATAATAATAAATTTCTTGTGCATAAATTTTATTAGAAGGAAATAATACTTTCCCATTATGCTCTTGTATTGCACCAGAGTTGATACTTCAATTCTATTCGTTTTTGCTTTAAATACCATTGAAAATCTATATTCCATAAATCCCATATCATCACCAAATACAATTTCATTTTCATTTCTATTAAATACTTTCCAAGTACCAATGCAAGTATTTTTTTGAAATCTGCTTGTTTCAATTTTCTTTTCAATATTTTTTTTACTAAACATACCTTGACTTACAATATTTAACCAAAGAGCTTGCGATAAAAAGTATTCTTTTGCAAATTCATTTACACCAGTAAAATTAATGCCAGTAATCTTGAAACAATCTTCATAGTCAATATGTTGAAACTCTTTATATGCTAGGATGCTTGTGTTAATATCTTTTTCAACTATCATGATTCTTCTGCTTTTTCTTTAAGTTCAAGATTCATTGTTTTAAATATATTTAATACATCAAAAATCATAGCCTCAAATAAATAAGCAATCACCCCCTCAAGTTTCCATTTCTGCGTAAATTTAACTTTGTTCTGTGATATTTCTTCAATTAAAAACTGATGAGTCGCTTTAAAAAAGTACTTTGATAGGAGTGTTTGACTAGCACTAAAATATCTGTATTTCTTTTTATCAAGTAACATTGCTTTAAAATTATCTTCAATTAATCCATTTTCGTCAAATATGGTGACAAGAAAGTTTTTTTCTAATTTTAAATTATCGTTATTTTCCATTTTTAACACAGAATTCCATTTTGGATAGTTTTCAAAATCAGTAATTAGACTCCAAATTTTTTCTTTTGATGCATCAATATCTATACTTATTATATAGCCATAGTTTTCATCATTGTTTTTATTTTCTAAATTTATTGCGGAAGATTTTGAATTGCAGCCTAAGAGCAAAAAAGCAAAGAGTAAATGGATAATTATTTTACGAAATTTCATAGTTAATACCTTTTAATTTTAAGTATTATAAATAAAAACTATTTTTTAATATTGTAAAAAAACGACATTAGTTCATCTCTTGGTGTAAAATTTGAGAATTTTTTGAATTCTTTATTAAAATGTGCTTGATCATAATAACCAAAACCTAAAGCTTTTAAAGACAGTTCATTAAATCCATTTTTTAGTAAACTTTTAAAAGCATAAAAGAACCTAATAATATTTGTAAATTTTTTAGGGCTAAATCCAAGCAGGTTATTAAACAGCCGCTCTAACTGTCTTGAATTTATATCATAACTATGGGATATCTCTGTTATTGAAACATCTCCTTTTTTAGCCATTATTTCATCAATGATTCTTAAGATATTTTTATTTAATACAATATCTTCGCAGTAATTTTCAAATATATTATTTAGTTTATCAACTTTAGTACTTTCATCTTTTTCATTGAAGTTTAAAAGTAAAAATAGTTCTTGTGCAATATCTTCTAATGGTAGAATTTTATTAGTAAAATCATTTGCTTTTATATTTAGAAGTTGCGGTAATATTGAAGGCATAAATCTAATTCCGAATGTTTCACTGTTTGCTTTTAAAGGAATTACAATACTTTCATTTAAACTGCCTACTAATAATAAGTCATGGTTATCATACACAATATCCATTCTGCCATCAGGTACTATTGGTATATTTATTGTTTCTTTTGTATGATTTTCTAATACCCAATATACATCTATTATATGTGATAGTTTTGATGATGGAGAATATTTATTCGTGTATATATTTTTAATGTTAATTTACCTTATTTTGTAGATAAAAACTAAGTAGTGAAACAAAGAAATTTAAAGTATTTGATGACTTTTCTATAAGCATACAGTTTAGCTTTTTGAATCTTAAAAAGTACACCATGGGGGCAGTAAATTCATTTTTACAAAATAAAAAGGTATGATTGTTGTAAGAAACAAAACTAAATTATTCTTAGTTAAGTGTTCGTAAAAGCTAGTAAATTTGTTTTAAAATTTAGAGGACAGTATTCTTATTTAACACCCTAGTCAAGTAAATATACTGTCCAAAAAAACAATTAACTTTTAAGTTACAGTCTATAGAGATAATGTATCAAAATACCTAATACTAGGTGGAGCGTTAAAAGTATCTCCTAAGATTTTCATTACACCTTCTTTTGTTCTCATTTGAAGATAAGATTCATAATCTTTAATTGTTTCCCATTCTTCATAAAATATAACGGTATTCTTATCTTTTTGTTGATGTATTTTTATATCTATAAACCCACTGTATTTCCTAGTTTCAGGCAAATAACTTCTAAGTAAGTTCTCTAATTCATTCATTTTACCTTCTTTTACTTCTGATTCTAATATTACAATAACACTCATTTTATAACTCCTGATTATTTTTGAAAACTATATAATCATAGTAATCTTTATATAAGTAATTATATATAAAAATAAAAATGCTTTCTACTTATAAAAAGTCAAAAACAGTGATTTTTATTCAGAATCTAAAAGAATTGTTTGTTGCATATATTTTGGAGTGAGTTTATAAACAGATTTATACGCTTTTATGAAGTTTGAAACATTCTTATATCCTAAATCAAAAGCACAAGTGCTAACATTAGCCCCTTTCTCCAACATAGTTTTTGCTTTGTCCATCTTTTTTTTAATAAGCCATTTTTTAGGAGTTGTATTATATTTGTTTTTAAAATCTCTGTTAAATGAGGAGAGACTTCTTCCGCTTAAACTTGCAAAATCATTAATTGAAAGATTCTTATCATAGTGTTCAAGCATAAAGGATTCTATATCTCTTTTTTCTTTAAAAGACTCAGAAGACAATAGCGTTTTTATAATGTTATTTTGATTACTATCATCTAATAAATATAAGAGTTCTAATAACTTAAGTTCCAAAATTTCTTTAGTATTTAATGTTTTAAAATTAAATTTTTCCAAAGAAGATATATAATACTTTATATTCTGTGTTACCTTAAGTTGACATACTAAGTTGTTTGATTCTTTCAAAGCAGTTGGTGTATGGTTTTGAGCTAAAAATTTTAAGGCTATATTATGGTCAAAAAAGAACAGATACACTTTCATACTGGCATTGTTTTTTATGTAATCCGAAATTATATAAGAATCTCTTGGCATAAAAATCATTTCACCGTTTTGAATAATAACTTCATCTCCCTCATAAGTATTTACTCTTAGCCTTCCATTAATGACATAAACAATAGAGTGTGAAGTTATTAGTTTCTCTTTGTTAATTAAATCTATATTAGATTCTTTGTATAAGATACAATTATTCTCATACCTTAAAATATTTTTAATATTTTTTTCTTTATACAGTGCTTGAGGAAGCGCATAAAAGTCTATTTCTTTTACTACAGATAAGTATTTATTCATGAAACATAGTATCCCTTTTAATCTAAATATGTACAATTTCTTAGATTAGAAGAACAATAATTTTATAGTAAATTTCACTCAAGAGATAAAAAACCGCTTTTCAAATTTTGAAACTAATTAAAAGAGACATGAATCACACTATTACGACACAAAATCACATTAAACTAAACTATAAGGAAAATCAAATGATAATGACAGACAAAGAACTTAAATCATTGTATAAACAAATGCTCAGAGATAATTATTTCATTGGATTCAATAAATGGTTTAAATCTAATGAAGAGCTGTTAAGACTTTATCGTGCAGAGAGAAAAAAGTCTCGCAAAAACGTGCAAGAGTGTTATATGAAAGAAAAATCCAAAAAAAGACATTTAGCAAGTAATTACGCATAATCATATCAGTGAAAATCACTTACCTTAGAAATTAAATTAATCCTGTCCTGAGCCAGTATTCTTTAATCCACAGCAGCTTTGTAATGTTGGGAAGGCATGTTTATTTCTAAGGTCATTCCCAAGAAATTAAAAAAGTAACCTGAGCCCCACCCAATTGAACTAAGGAATAATCAAAAAAAGCAATGACTTCTACAAAAATTACAGCAAAGAAATAGAAAATTCACTTTTAAATTTTAGAAATATAACTAAAATAATTTCTTTTTACTATCATAAATAAATAAATTCTCCAGATAATTTTTATCTTCTATATACAATATCACTAGCACTATGAATTTTATTTGTTTGTACATATATATTTATTTAATTGATTCTATAGTTTTTATTTATTTTATTTATAGAATAAAGTTAGTTATATTTAATCTTTACATAACAAATTAAAATCACAATAGGAGGGAAAAGAATTATGAAAATAGCAGTGCCAAGAGAGCTTGTTAGTGGTGAACGCCGTGTTGCAACTACTCCTGAAGTAGTAAGCAAATTACTAAAACTTGGATTTAGTGTTGAAGTTGAAACAAAAGCAGGAGTGCATGCAAACTTTAGTGACGAAGCATATAAAGAAGCTGGTGCTACAATAGCTAAAGATGCGCAAACATGTTGGGAAAAGGCAGACATTGTGCTAAAAGTAAATCAGCCTACAAAAGAGGAAGAGATATTAATGCATGAAGAACAGACGCTGATTAGTTTCTTCTGGCCGGCACAAAATGAAAAACAATTGAGAAGAATGGCTGAAAAAAAGATCAATGTGATTGCAATGGATAGTGTTCCTCGTATTTCAAGGGCTCAAAAGATGGATGCCTTGAGTTCGATGGCAAATATTGCAGGATATCGTGCAATAATTGAAGCAGCTAATCATTTTGGTCGCTTTTTCACTGGCCAAATTACAGCAGCAGGAAAAATTCCTCCAGCTAAGGTATTAATAATTGGTGCGGGTGTTGCTGGTTTATCAGCTATTGGTGCCGCTTCTAGTATGGGTGCTATTGTACGTTCTTTTGATACCCGTGCTGAAGCCAAAGAACAAGTTGAAAGTATGGGTGCGGAATTTTTATTATTAGAGTTTGACGCAGATGAAGATGGGGGTACAACAGGTGGTTATGCAAAAACTATGAGTAAAGAATTCATTGATGCAGAAATGGCCCTCTTTAGAGAACAAGCTAAAGAAGTTGATATTATTGTTACTACAGCATTAATTCCTGGGCGTCCTGCACCTAAGCTTATTTTAGCTGATATGGTTGAAATGATGAAACCAGGTAGTGTAATTGTGGACTTGGCATCACAACAAGGGGGGAACTGTGAATTAACAGTACCTGGGGAAGTAGTCGTTAAACATGGAGTAACTTTGATTGGCTATACCGATTTAACAAGCCGTTTAGCAACTCAATCCAGTCAATTATATGGTACAAATTTGAGACATATGCTTACAGATTTGACTCCTAAAAAAGATGGAGAAATTAATATTAACATGGAAGATACTGTTATTAGAGGGGCTACAGTTACTAAAGATGGAAACATTACATGGCCAGCCCCGGCAATTAATGTTTCAGCAGCACCAAAAGCAAAACCTGTGATAGTTGAAAAGAAAGAAGCTACAAAAGCAGAATTACGTGCTGAGGCTAAAAAAAAATCGCTAATAACTTTTGCTTCAGTTTTAGCATTAATCGCATTTATCCTCGCAATTGGATCAGTTGCACCTCCTAATTTTATGGGGCACTTGATTGTATTTGTATTGTCTATATTTGTAGGGTGGCAAGTGATTTGGAATGTATCCCCATCACTTCATACTCCATTAATGAGTGTAACGAATGCAATTTCTGGAATTATTATAATTGGAGCCGTTTTGCAAATTGGTTCGTCTTCAAGTATTATTACTTTTTTATCGGCACTTGCTGTGCTTATTGCCACAATTAATATTGCTGGCGGATTTTTAGTTACGCAAAGAATGCTGCGTATGTTCAGTAGAGAGGAGGATTAAGTTATGATAGATGGAGTAGTAGTAGCATCTTATATTGGTGCAAGTATTTTATTTATTCTAAGTCTTAGTGGGCTTAGTAAACAAGAAACAGCAAAACGTGGAAATATTTATGGAATGATGGGTATGGCATTAGCAATTTTTGCCACAATATTAAGTGATAAAGTAAACAATTATGAACTATTAATTGTCATGATGTTAATTGGTGCTGTAATTGGAACCTATCTAGCAAAACGTGTTGAAATGACTTCAATGCCTGAATTGGTTGCAATTTTACATAGTTTCGTAGGAATGGCTGCTGTTTTAGTTGGGATTGCAAGTTACTTAGATCCAAACGTGCTCTTTGTAGGAACTGAAAAGACAATTCATGATGTTGAAATTGTACTTGGTGTATTTATTGGAGCAGTGACTTTTTCAGGATCTATTGTAGCTTTTGGAAAACTAAAAGGTATTATCTCTAGTAAACCATTATCATTACCAGGCCGTCATCTTCTAAATTTAACCTTAGTTATAGTTTCTATTATTTTTGCTTTTATTTTCCTAAGTACCCAAAATAGCGTTGATGCTATTAGTTCATTAATTGTGGTGATATTATTGGCTTTTATTTTTGGAGCTTTACTTGTAATGGCTATTGGCGGCGCAGACATGCCTGTTGTTATTTCCATGTTAAACAGTTATTCAGGTTGGGCAGCCGCGGCTACTGGATTCATGCTTTCAAATGACTTACTTATTGTTGTGGGAGCATTAGTAGGTTCTAGTGGAGCGATTCTAAGTTTAATTATGTGTCGCGCTATGAATCGTAAATTTCTTAGCGTTATTTTAGGTGGTTTTGGAAATAAGGTAAGTAATGAAAATGATGATGACGAAGTAGCTGGGGTTCATATTGAAATTAAAACAGATGAAACAGCTGAGTTATTAAAAGACGCAAAAGAAGTTGTAATTGTACCTGGTTACGGTATGGCAGTTGCACATGCGCAACACCTAGTCTCTGAACTTACTAAAAAATTACGAACAAATGGTACTAATGTACGTTTTGCTATTCACCCAGTTGCAGGTCGTATGCCTGGACATATGAATGTTTTGTTAGCTGAGGCAAAAGTACCTTATGATATCGTTCTTGAAATGGATGAGATTAATGAAGACTTTCCCAAAGTAGATGTTGTTATGGTAATTGGGGCAAATGATATCGTAAACCCATCTGCTTTAGATAATCCAAACAGTCCAATTGCGGGTATGCCAGTACTTGAAGTATGGAATGCAAAAACAACAATTATATCTAAGCGTTCAATGGCATCTGGGTATGCAGGAATTGATAACCCTTTATTTTATAAGGATAACTCACGTATGTTATTTGGAGATGCGAAAACAAGTGTTGATGATATTTTAAAACACCTATAATATTTCTATCAATCTCCTTTTCTAACAATTAGGAGATTAGATGAAATATAATAAACCTATAAAAATGAATTATTACAATAATATGATATTGATTTTTTTAAAAATGTTTTTTTAAAGAGAAGAGATTCTTAAGATTTTTTAAATGTAATAGCAGTGTAATCAAAACTCTTAAAACATAATTTACTGAATATACCCTCCAATAAATTATGTTTTGATGTTTTATTTATACAAGTGAACACATTAAAAATAATGCAGTCAAGGACACTAGTTTGCTGTTAAAATAATTTTTGCACTTGAAGTTGTACCATCAAGAATACTATCAAAAGCTTTTTGTCCATCTTTTAAAGAAACTTCACTTATCCAATTTAAATCATCATTTAATACACAAGAATTTAGTAGTTCTGCAGCTTGTGAAAATTCTTCATTTGTATAAGTATACGTTCCTAAAAATACGATTTCACCTAAGGTGATTTTTCTGTAATCAATTGATCCCGTATTATTACCCAAGCCAATATGCATAATAGTACCGCCTACATCTACATGTTGAACAGAAAGATCTCTGGTTTGTTCAATACCTACAGCATCTATTACAAGATCAAAACGTTCGCTCGTATTTAATTCTTCTTTAAGTACCATTCCTTTTATATTTTTGATATTACCTTGCCTATTAGGATTCTTCTCTGTAATAGCAATATCATTACAACCCTCGTTTTTAAGTAATATTGCACAAAGTAAGCCAATAGAACCTGCTCCTATGACTAAAACATTCATATCCTTTACATTTTTAAAAGAACTCTTCTTAATTAAAGAAACAGCATGTACTGCAGTAGCCGTGGGTTCACATAATGCGGCAATTTTACTATCTAAAGAAGGATTCATTTTTATAATATTTTTTTTATGAATATTCATAAATTCAGCAAAACCGCCTTGTTTTTGCATTCCAATCATATAACGATTTTCGCATAAATTTTGTCTATTTTCTAAACAAAATTTACAGCTATCACAGCTAACAATAGGATTAACAACTACATTCTCTCCTAAATGAACATCCCCTTCTACAACGGTACCATATACTTCATGTCCAAGCACAATAGGAGGCAATCTTCTTTCATCATGCCCTAAAAATGCATGTAAATCGGAACCACAAATACCACTTGCTTTGACCTGTATTTTTACTTCAAAATCTTCTCTTGGTGTTTCTTCATAAGTAGAATATTCTACAATACGATTGCCTTTGTATATTAATGCTTTCATTGTTTTCCTTCATTTTATATATATGCCTAAACTTATAAAATATAATTATTATGTGTTTTTTTGAATATTTATACAATACTCAAAAAAACAAATTAAAATAAACAAAAGAATAATTATTTAAATTTATTCTTTTGTAAATATTAGATATTATTTAGCTGTAAAACCACCATCTAAGAATATCGTTTGTCCTGTAATATAATCAGAAGCATGTGAGGATAAAAAGAGACTAATTCCCTTAAAATCAGACATTTTTCCATTTCTATTCATTGCCGTTTGGCTGCTTAATTGTTTCACTTTTTTTTCGTCTTTAAAAACGCTTGCGGTTAGCTCAGTTTCAAAAAAACCAGGTGCAATTGCATTTACATTTATTCCATATTTTGAATATTCTTCTGCCATAGCTTTTGTTAATTGCATCACTCCACCCTTAGAAGCACCATACGCAATACTATTTGAAAATGCTCTAACTGATTGTAAAGAAGCAATATTTATGATTTTTCCCCAAGAGTTCGCTTTCATATCTTTCGTAAACTCTCGAGAAAAGAAAAATGCACTTTTTAAATTGATATCAATAGTTTTATTCCAAGTCTCAAAGCTAATATCTTCCGCTTTTTGTCTTAAATTGATACCAGCAGCATTTACAACAATATCAACATTGCCATATTTATTAATTATAGATGCAGCCGTTTTTACTATTGCATCTTCTTTTTCTAAATTAGCACTCATAAAATGAATTGAGCCTAAGGCTTTGTGTTTAAAAATATCTTCTTCAATCATTTTTTGAGCTTTTATTAGTTTGTCTTCATTTCTACTAACAATAATAACTTTAGCACCTCCAAGTGCTAAATAGGTGCTAATGGCAAAACCAATACCACTACCTCCACCACTTACTACGGCTACTTTATTATCTAAAGAAAAAATATCAGTATTACTGGGCACACTGCTCACCTAAATCAAATTCAATCTCAGGAAAATATTTTTTCACTCTATCATCTCCTGTTCTTGCATGTGCTTCCATACCTTCTGCTCTTGAAATTCTTGCACATACTGGGCCTAAATATTTATTAGCATCTCTGGTCATTTTTTGATACGAAACCGTTTTAAGGAATTTCCCAACATACAATCCACCTGTATATTTAGCAGCACCTTTTGTTGGTAAAATATGATTAGGGCCTGAACACTTATCCCCATAAGCTACAGTAGTTTCTTCCCCCATAAAGAGCGAACCATAATTAGTAAGGACATCAAAATACCATTCTAAGTCTGTTGCATTTGTATGAACTTCTAGATGTTCACTTGCATATTCATCACTAATTTTTGCAATGCTTTCTTTAGAATCACAAAGAATAACTTCTCCATAATCTCTCCATGCAGCAAAAGCATTCTCTTTTGCTGTTGGTGGTAATAAGTCAATAAATTCTAACACTTTTGCATCAATATTATTTGCCAGTATTTCATCTGTTGTAAAAAGCCATGCAGGTGTATTGTAACCATGCTCTAATTGACCTACTAAATCAGAAGCAACAATATCAATATCAGCAGTATCATCTGCAATAATACCAATCTCAGATGGTCCTGCAAACATATCAATGCCCACTTCACCAAATAACATTCTTTTTGCTTCTGCAACAAATGCATTTCCAGGCCCCACTAAAATATCAGCCTTATGTCCAGTGTATAGTCCATTTGCCATTGAAGCAATACCTTGAACACCACCTAGAGCTAAAATATAATCAGCTCCACATAAGTCCATTGTATATATAACAGCAGGTAAAATTGCCTTACCTTCTTTTGTAGGAGTACATGCAACAACATTTTTAACCCCCGCAACTTTGGCAGTTGTAATACTCATAATAGCAGACGCAATATGTGAATATCTACCTCCTGGAATATAACAACCTGCTGTATTTACAGGTATTAATTTATGTCCTGCAATTAAACCTTTTGAGAGTTCAACTTCACAATCAGTCATTGTTTCTCTTTGTACTTCTGCAAATTTACGAACTCTTTCGTATGCAAAAGCAATATCATCTTTTTCTTGATCACTTAAAGAGTCTTTAGCTTCTTGAATTTGTTCTTTTGTTAATAAAATATTACCACTATAGTTGTCAAATTGTTTTGTTAACGCAGCAACTGCATCTTCTTTATTTTCTTTAATATCATCTAGAATACCTTGTACGATATCTTTTACTTTTTGTTCATCCGTAAATGCACTTTTTTCTGCTTTTTTAATATATTTAACTTCGTTCATGATTATCCTTTTTTATTTTATTGCCCAAGTTGATAGTTCAGGGAAATATCCAATTAAAAATACAATACATAACATACCTAATACAAAAGGAATAGCTCTGTACGCGATTTTTAAAATATCAGTATTTGTTATACCTGCTATAACAAACAAATTAAGTCCTAAAGGTGGGGTTATAAAACCAACACCCAATGATGTAATCATTAAGATTGCAAAGTGTACTTCGTGCATTCCGATTTGCTGTGAAAGAGGAAACAAGATAGGTGATAAGATAACAATATTTGGCGTTGTTTCCATAAATAACCCAGCAAGTACAAATATACCAATCATAATAGCTATTAAGTAATATTTATTATCCGTAAAAGATGTAACGGCTAAAACAAAGTTTTGAGGTATATCCAAAATTGCTAAGACTTGTGCAAAAGGCAAAGAAAAAGCGATAATGGGTAAAATAATACCTGTTACTTTTGCTGAGCTGATAAAAATACTAGGAACATCTTTTAAAGAAATAGTTTTTTTAACAAACCCAACAATTATTGCAGCAGCAGCAGCCACTGCACCTGCTTCAGTTGGTGTAAATATTCCACTATAAATCCCTCCTAATATAATAAAAGGAATTAAAATTGCATATTTAGAATCATTTAGCGTTGAAAAAAGAATTTTCATTGTAAACGGTGGAATATTTGTTTCATATTTATATTTTCTATTCATTATAATATTTGTAATTAAAATAGATCCTAAGATCAAAAGTCCTGGAATAACAGCTGCTTTAAATAATGTTGAAGCAGAAATTCCAAGTACTAAACCTACTATTATATATGCAATAGAAGGAGGAATTAATATTCCAGTACAAGCCCCTGACGCCACAAGTGCACAGGCGTAAGGTTTTGGATAACCTTGTTTAACCAAACGATCAATAGTAATTCTTCCAATAGCAGCAGCACCAGCTGCATCTGATCCAGAAATAGCAGCAAAAAAACCACAGCCCAAAATAGTTGTTGTTCCAAAACCACTTTTAACACTACTTGCTATTACCTCTGCAACATTTAGAAGTTTATTTGAAAGCCCTGTTCTAACCAATACATCTCCAGTTAAAACAAAAAGAGGGATAGCAATTAAAGCAAAAAAATCCACTCCGTCAAATAAAGATTCACCAATTAGAGCCAAAGGCAAGGTTTCTGTAAAATACAATAACAAAAAACTACCGCATGCTAAAACAATCCAAATTCTAACAGCTAATATTACAAGAAGGACCATTACTAATATAGGGATATATAATTCCCAAGTATATTCAAGTGCCGCGTATGCAAGTTGATTCATTTTTATTCCTTTTAAAAAATTGCATTTCCACTATAAGGTGGTTTATCATCTATTATATTTTTAATATCAATTATTATATTTTGTATTAGTCTAATAAATAAAAGACTCAAACCAAAAGGAACTGAAAATAAAAATATTCCCTTTATAACTCGCAGGCCATCCGTTACTGACTCATATTCAAAAGATAAAAGCACAGGATGCATTGAAAGATAAATGCAAAAAATGACGACTACTCCCGTAACCAATTCTGAAAATAAATACACCATAGATTTTGCTCTATTTGATAGAACATTCTGTATTAAGTCAATTTTTAAATGAATTCTATTCTTAAGACATAATGAAACACTGATCCAAATTAGATAAATAAAACAATATCTAGCTACCTCTTCTCCCCAAGAGGTAGAAAAACTCAATAAAAATCTTTGTATTACTTCCATTAAAATGCTTACAAAAACCATTAAATAAAGAATAGTAAGTAAATACTCTTCAAAATGATCATCTAAAAACTTTAACAATTTCATAATACTAACTAGGTTTTTTAGCGTCACTTACAAAATATTTAGATTTTGTATTCGCAGCATTTAATAATTTGTCAAAGTTAGCTTTTGAACCTATTAACTCTTTTTTCGTAGCATCCCAAGCTTTTAATTGATGTCCAGATTTATCAATCCATTCTTGTTTTTGGCTAGCACTTAAATAATGAAACTTAACATCTTCTTTTGCAAGTTCTGCCATTGCAAAAGCACGTGCAGCTGGAACTTTTGCTAAATTTTGCGCAAAAGTAACTTCAGCTGCTTCTAAAATTGCATCTTGTATTCGAGGGGGTAAAGATTGAAGCCATTTAATATTACATGAGTAAACTTGCGCATCAGGAACCGCTTCGTTAAATGTTACATGAGATAAAACTTCTTTAAATCCAAATACATTTAATGCTTCAACAGAAGGGTCAAGAGCATCTGCAACACCTTGTTTAATTGCAGATGGTGTCTCACCCCATGCAATTGGAGTAGGATTAGCACCTAATAGTCTGTAAAAGTTTTGTAATATTTTTGATCCAGGAACTCTAAATTTTATTCCTTTTAAATCTTCAGGTAATAAGATTGGATTTTCTTGCCCTTTTCTTAACGCAACAACACGAGGATCAATACATACATACATTAAAGGCTTAAATCCTTTTTTCTCAACTTTTGCTTCAACTGTTTTTTTCCACTCATTTGAGCTAACAAGATTTACGAATTCTTGATTCTTGCCACACCAATAAGGAACATTAATTAAATCAACTGGAGGTGCAAAAGGAGCAAAATTAGAAATAGAATGTTGCGCTGCTTGAATGGTTCCAGCTTGTACTTTTGCGGCTAATGCACCACCAGCACCTAATTGACCCCCAGGTGCTAATTTTACATAAACCTCCCCATTGGTTAAGTTTTGTATATTTTCTTTTAAATCTAATTGCATAATGGGATAACTTCTTGAAGATCCTACAATATATGCAGTAGCAAGTGTCATTGTATACTTAGCATGACCCATTCTTTCTTTTTCTTCTCTTGCTGTACTGGCATAAGCACTTGTAACACCTGCTGACATAATAACTGCTGTAGCACCATATTTGGCACTGGCTTTAAAAAAATCTCTTCTTGAAATATTCATTTTCTATTCCTTTTATTTTTAAATGTTTTCGTATTTATAGATGCCTGTAACAAGCATCACCAATGAAAAAAATAGTAATAAAGCGGCTATTGGATCAGATAAACCCAAGGGTATATTACTATCGCCAAAAACTACTGATAATTTTCCAACAATAATATTTACTACATAGGCAGTAAATAAAAACACTGATAAAATATAATATAGTTTATTCATAATTATTCCTTATGTTCTTATTTCTTATAAGCACATATATTGTTTTTTGTCAAACTTTCACTATTTATAATGCTATGGTCTGTACGTTATTCTTTAATCATTGCTTTTATATCATCATAAAGTTTTGAAGAAATGCAAAGTGTATCCTTAGATTTACGTCTACTATCTAATCTCTTACTTCCAGGAAGTCTAACCCCTTCTTGTTGCAACATTTCATTTATAAGCTCTTCAATACGATCTAAAAATGTACCTTGAGAAAAAAAGTTCACATCAAAAGCTATTAAAAGTTGTCCAACTTTTGATGGTTTTCCTTTATCATCAATAAAAGAAGAAGCTTCAAATCCAAAATTTGAAGCAGTTAATGCGGCAGCTAAAATTTCAATCATTAATGCTAGGCTTGCACCTTTTGCCTCTCCCATTGGTAACATCGAACCTTCTATTGCTTCATCAGGATTCGTTGTAGCTTTGCCATGTTTATCTAAAGCCCAACCTTCAGGAATAGACTCATTTTTTTGTTTTGCTAAAATAACATTACCTCTTGCAACTTTGCTTAAACTCATGTCAATTACTAAAGGATCATGTGATTTTCTAGGTGCTGCAAAAGCTATGGGGTTTGTTCCAAACAATGCTTTTTTCCCACCCCATGGAGACATGGCTTTTGGAGCATTTCCAAATAATAAAGCTACATATCCTTGTTTTGCTAATTGCTCAACATGGTAACCAGCAGAACCAAAATGATGTGAATTAAAAATACTTACTGCTGCTATACCAGATTTTGGAGTCATTTTACAAAGCTCAGTAATTGCCAATGATAAAGCAGGAAAAGCAAAACCATCTTCTGCATCAATTCTTAAAGCAGAAGATGTTCTATCAACAATTTTGGCCTGTGCTTTACCATTTACTTTTTTAACTTTTACACAAGCAGCATAAGCTAGAACACGAGATATTCCATGTCCTGCGTGCCCATCTATATCTGCCGAAATTAACGCATCAGCGACGCACTGGGCGCTATTTAAAAGCGTACCTTGTTTTGTTAAAATATCCACTATTAATGAGTGGGCTTCATTTTTTGATATATTTTTCATAAGCATTTAATGTCCTTCATTTTTAATCCAAATTACTTGAATAATATATGCTTTCTTGCCTAGATTAATAATAAAATAATTTATCCTATAAAATTAATTAATCCAGATTTAATAATTAAAATTATTACTTATTAGGCACTTTTATAAAGTTTTGTTAAAGAAAATTCTTGATGTCTTAGCGTTTCTGCACAAGTATTTTTTCCATTACACGTTCTAAGTACTTCTTCTAATAACTTATCACCAGCTTCATCTAGTGTCATCTTTCTTTTTAAAATATCTGAAACATCTAAATCAATATGCTCACCCATTGTTCCTGATGTTGTAGGATTTGCAGTAACTTTAATTACTGGCATTATAGGATGCCCAATTACATTTCCTTGACCCGTAGGAAAAATATGAAGTGCAAAACCAGCAGCAGCTTGTAGAGTATTACACTCAGCAGCAGCAGATGAAGTATTCATAAAATATAATCCAGGTCCAGAACTTGGTTCTTCAGCTTCTGCTAAAGCATCTATGAATTTTATTTTTTTCCCAATTTTTTGGATATTACCTAAAGCTTTTTCTTCAATCGTAGTAAGGCCTCCTGCAATATTTCCCTTTGTTGGTTGAGAATCAGACAAATCACTTGTTTTAAATTTGTCAATTAAACATGCATAATCATCAAACATAGCTTTAAACTTATCTCTTGCTTTGTCATTAGCAGCTCTTGCCATAACAATATCTTCCCCACCAGTTATTTCAGTAGTTTCTCCAAAACAAGCAGTTGCACCAAGAGGGATAACTTTATCTAAGAAGTTTCCAACAGTAGGATTAGCACCGATACCTGACGTAGTATCTGATTCACCACATTTAGTAGCAACCCATAACTCACTTATGTCACATTCTACTTTATTCATTTCAGTTGCGTGTTTAACAAATTCTTGCGCTTTTTTTGAAGCAGCTGCAATAGTTGAAAGATCTCCATTTCTAGAAATAGAAAAACCTGCTACTTTTTTACCAGTCTGCGCTATTCCATCTACAACTTTTTTTGTCCAACTTCCTTCAATACCAATAACAATTACTGCTGCAACATTGGGGTTTTTTCCTGTTCCAATTAAGGTTCTAAAATGCAAGTCCAAATCTGCGCCAAATTGCAATCGACCATAAGAATGAGGGATAGCTAATGTTCCAGCTATATTATTAGCCACTCCTAATGCTGCGGCATTTGAGATATCATCTAATGGTAAGATAACCACATGGTTTCTAATACCAACACGCCCGTTTTCTCTTCTATATCCTAAAAAAGTTGTATTACTCATTTTTTCTCCTTACCATCTTTTTGTTTTAGTATTATGAACATGTAAGTGTTCACCTACTTTAATGCTTTGTATACATTTACCTATAACTACACCATATTTTATGATATCATCCCCAATTGCTATATCTTTAGCTGCAACTTTATGTCCTATTTTAATGTCTGTTGACATTTGAAATTCTAAACTACTATCATCCTCTTGTACCCAGCAGTCAACTTTTGCATTTGCTTTTACATTCTCTACAACACACACAGCACAAGAATCATTAGCATCATGCATAATAAATTGTGGTTCTTTCATTATTTTTTCTCCTTCATTATAAATTTTCTCTGTTATTATTGAATAACAAAATCAGTATATACTATTCTAAAATAATATGTAAAATTACTTAATCTAATAATATCAATAAATTTTATTTATGATAAAGTTATTATAAATATAGAAAATTGATGCATAATTCACAATAGCAATAGCAATTATTACAACTAATCCCAATATTAACGGTTTTAAACCAATAGAAAACATTTTTTTAATATTTGTACTTAGTCCTATAGAAGCCATAGCATATACCAAACAGAAACTTTTTGAAAAGAGTAATACATAAGATATTGCATTTGTCCAGTATATTTCGTACGTCTCATTTAATAAATAAATATCCCCAATGCTTCTAATTATTGCAAGAACAATAAAACCAATAATAAACAAAGGAAAACTGTTGCTATAATTAAATTCTGCTTCATTATTTTTACCTTTTTCATTTTGATAATATAAATAAGCTACAATTGGAATTATTGCCACCATCAAACTGTTTCGTATTAATTTTGTAGCAATAGTCGCATCTAATACTGCATTATCCATATGTAAAGATGTATATATTAATCCTGCTCCTACTGCTTGTGACGTATCTGGTACACTTGCCCCTAAAAAAACACCTTTATGTAAAGATATTTCAAATAAATTAGAAACAATATACGGATAGAATAACATTGAAATTGTTCCCAATAGTGCAATAACAGTAATTGCATATGCAGTTTCCGTCTTTTTTGATTCAAGAAGAGGAGAAGTTGCTACTATTGCGGTAATTCCACATATTGATGTTCCTACTCCTATTAAAAGGCTTAATTTAAAACTAATACCTAATATTTTTCCTAAAATATAGGAAACCAATACACCTGTTGAAATAGTAAGAATAGCTACAGGTAATGCAAGTTCAGCAATATGGAGCAAAGAAAATATACTTATGCCAAAACCCAACAGAACTACTCCAAGTTTTAAAATATATTTAGTGCCAAGCTCTATGCCAAAATTGAATTTTCCACCTAAACAACACATATTACTAATAAACATTCCAATGATAATGGCAATTAAAACAGGTGATACCACACTGGTATTTCCATCAAGTGATAAGCCTTTAGAGAGAAAAGACAGTCCTAAACTAAGAAATGTTAGTAAACAGACAAAACCCACACTATATATTTTTTGAAACAACATTTTTATCCTTTTATTTTTAGTATACATAATTTAAAAAATTAATAATTTTTATACTTATTATAAATAATATTTATGATAAACTAAAAGAAAGGAACAAAATGACTATACATGATTTAGAAATATTTGAAAAAGTAGTTGAATGTACAAATTTGACCTTATTATCAAAGAGAATTGGAATGTCTCAGCCAAATATATCTATACATTTAAAATCATTAGAAGAAGAATTAAATGAAAAGCTCTTTGAAAGAATAGGAAAAAAATTAATTATAAATGAAAGTGGAAAACTTTTGCATTCAAAAACGAAAGATTTTCTTCTACAGTACAATGAAATCAAAAATATTTTTTCCAAAAATAAATTAGAGGGTAAAATTAATATAGGATCAACAAAAACTTTATCTATTTATTTCTTACCAAATTTATTATACGAATACAAAAAAGCGCACAAGGCAGTAGATATTAATAATATCACCTACGGAAAAGAGCTCTTAATAGAAAAAATAAAAGATGGTTCTATTGATATTGGTTTTATTGAAAGTGAAATTGATAGCCCTGATATTATTAAGGAATTTTTAAAAAAGGATGAATTGGTTGTTGTCAGTGCAGATAAATCCTTGTCAAAAAAGATTACATTTATTGACCAACTTTTTGATAAAGACTGGATTATTAGGGATAGGTCATCAGGTGTAACAGAAATATTTTTTACTTATTTAGGAGAATTAAAAGATTTATTAAATGTATCATTAGAACTTCAAAATACCTTATCTATTAAAAAAATATTGGCAACTTATCCTAATACGATTTCCTGTTTATCCTTAGAAAGTGTTGATCAAGAAATTAAAAATAAAGAACTTTTCAAAATAAAAGTCAAAAACTTGGATTTTAATCGAAACTACTATATTATTTATCACAAAAATAAATTCCACAGTGCTTTGTTTAAATCATTCAAATATTTCATACAAAGCAGTGTAAGTAAAGTATAATGTTTTAATTTACGTAAGAAAGAAACAAGTGCAAAATCTTGTAAATTAATCTTCCTTCTCATTTTATTTTCTTGCATTAATAATAAAAGGTTCTTTCATCATTTATGCTAATTTTTAAATAATGTGAATAGCAGTGAGTTCATCAAAAAGATTTTCTGTAAGATGTAAAATAAGCTAATTTTTTATTTGATAGAGAAAAAGATGAAAACTGTGGAAAAGACGAAGAGAGAACAAAGAATTAAGCATCGAAACCTCCTTAATCAACAGAATCAGTTAAAGAGAATAAGGAATTTAGCAATACATTTTTACTCATTAGAAGGTCTTTAATAAAAGAATAAGTAAAAACTTACTCTTTATATATGTTAACAGCTTAGATTGTTTCTAATAACATATTATTTTGTAAATATGTTTACAAATTATTAAATATTTCTTTGTAATACTCTAATTTTTTTTTATTGGCACTATTGGGAAGTGAAAATAATTGCTTGTAATTGACTTTTTTTAGCTTCATAAATATTTGAGAATAATTAGAAGTAAGAGATTCTTTTGAATCGTCAAGGTATATGTGATTAATTATATTTGAAAACTTTTCAAAATCATTCTCTTCAAAACCTATTTTAGATAAATTATTAATGCTAAGTGCTGATGCAAAATTATCTTTACTAATAATATCAATTAACTGTTTCACTTCCTGAATATTGTTAATATAATTTGTTTGCTTTTGACTTAAAGGTTCAATTAAAAGCTCAATTTTATAATGTTTTAGTAATTCGCAGGTCATATAAATAAATTGAATAACTTGCTCATTTGCATAACCAGAATCATCATCTTCTGGCAATAACCTAGCTAACCCCTCACTCCATACGAAACGTTTACATCCAATACCAGAAGCTCTTATCGCTGCTTTCTTTAGATAATCTATCCATATATATATGTTAAATCCATCTTCTGCTACTTTTACAGTTTTAGGCAGCAAACAATTGCAGGTCTCACAGAATATATTTTTTTCTCTCATTAGGTTTTTTTGAAATAAAAACTCTTCTTCGCTCATATTAACAAGGTAATCAATACTCATCTCCACCGAGTCAAAACCATCATTTGAAGCTAGCAAGATATCATTAGAGTTTTTTGCAATTTTCGACCATCTTATATTCATTTATGCTCCCTTTACTTTTGTATTTGTAAGCGATTCTAAGGCATCTAACGCAAGCACATAACTTTTGGCACCAAAGCCATTAATTGAGCCTAAACATACTGCTGATATAACTGATTGATGTCTAAACTTTTCTCTTTTATGAATATTGGTTAAAAAAACTTCAATACAAGGTAACAATGTTGTCCCTATTGCACTCCTTAAGGAATAACTGTAATGTGCCAAAGCACCAGCATTTATAATTATTCCATCATAAAGGTCTGTGGATTTCTGTAAATTATCAATAATATCACCTTCATGATTAAACTGATAATACTCAACTTCTATATCCAAGTTTCCGGCAACATCATTTAATTGTTCATGAATATTTTCCAGTTTTATTCCTTGTCCATAAATAGCGATATTTCTATCTCCTAAAAGATTGAAATTTGGACCTGAAATGACTAAAAATTTTCTTTTTTTTCTGCTTTTGTTTTTTTGCTGTGGCCATAGATTATATGTACTTTCATTTAATAATGATTTTAGTGCTAAAATATAACCTCTTGCTCCAAAACCACATATTTGACCAATACAAACAGGAGCAATTACTGATTTATGTCTAAACTCTTCTCTTTTGTATATATTAGAAATATGGACCTCTATTACAGGAACAGTTATAGAGGCAATTGCATCGCGTAAAGCATAGGAATAATGTGTAAAAGCACCTGCATTTATCATAATCCCATCAACTCTTCCATTGCATTCATGAATAAAAGAGACAATATCACTCTCTGAATTAGACTGAAAATATTCTGTTTCTACATGTAATGCATCTGCGTTTTCTTTTATTTCTAAGTTAATATCATCAAGTGTTTTACCACCATAAATACCTACTTCACGTTTTCCCAACATATTTAAATTCGGGCCATTTATTATTACAATAGTAAGCATATGAGATGTTCCTTTTATTTTTATCCAATATTTTTAATTATAAAATAACTATATATCTTTAATATCAGTTAGAAACTGATATTAAAGATATTATGTTGATACATGTGATACATTTTCCCCTGGAGAATAAATATCTAGAATATTCCAATGCCCAGTTGTTGGAGTAGGATTGTTAGTCATAGGAACATCTATAACAGTTGGTTTTCCACTCTTTATTGCAGCCAAAAGTGCTGGTAAAAGCTCATTTGCTGCTTTGATTTTTACACCAATAGCGCCATAAGCTTCGGCTATTTTTGCATAATTAGGAGTAAGTTCATCGTCTCCTGCTTTTCCAGGGAAAGTGGTACCATAGGTTACTCCATAATGTGCTTTTTGTAGTCCCGCAATGGTTCCAAATGCATTATTATTCATAACTAACCAAACTATTCCTAAATTTTGTTCTACTGCGGTTGCAAGCATTGCAGGGTTCTGCCCAAAGCCACCATCACCTACAAGTGAAATAACTGTTCTATGTGGTGCTGCCAGTTTTGCGCCAATTGCAGCAGGAGGCCCAAATCCCATAGTTGCAAAACCTCCTGGAGTTAAGATGCTTCCTTCACTTAAGATGTCAAACTGCTGCCCTACTCCATTTTTATTCCATCCAACATCAGTTGTGATAATGGCATCATTTGATAAAGCTTTTCTTGTATCAGCTAGTATTCTTTCTGGCATCATTGGAAAAGCATCACTGTTTGCCATTTTTTCATTACTTTTTTTGAATTCTATTCTAAAATCAGAAATTTTATTTTTTATATCACTCCTATTAAAACCTTCTTTAAACATCTGTTTTGCTACTTTTGTTAATACTCTCAATGAGGCTTTTGCATCTGCTACGATTCCCATATCAACAGGATAGTTTCGTCCAATTTCACAGGCTTCAATATCAATATGAATCACTTTTGTGCCAGGAATATTAAAAGTATAACCAGGATACCAAGAAGAACAATCTGCTTCTTTGAACCTTGTTCCAATTGCAAAAATCAAATCTGATTCTAAACAACTGTCATTAACAAGTTTTGTTCCCCAAAACCCTGTCATTCCAAGTACAAAAGAATTACTATCTTTCAAAGCTCCTTTCCCCATAAGACTATGTGCCACTGGTATTTGCATAAAATTCACAAAATCTTCTAGTTCTTTTGATGCTTGAGCCAATAAAATACCTCCACCAACATAAAGTACAGGTTTTTTAGCCTGTACTAATTTTTCAAGAATTTCTTTAGCTGTTTCTTCGCAAATTGATGGTTTTATTAAATGTTTATTATTTAAGGCTACTTTATCAAAGGTACAAGAGGTAATTTCTTCTGAAAATATATCCATAGGAACATTTACTAAAACAGGACCAGGTTGTCCACTTTGAGCTAATTGAAATGCTTTTTCTAAAATTTCAGCCATTAAATCTGCTCTATCTACCCTCCATGCGCGTTTAACAAAAGGTTTATAAATTTCATACTGCGATGCATCCGAATGTAGATTTACTTCTTGATGAGGATGTTTTCCATAGTAGTGTGTGGGAACATCACCTGCAATGACTACCATTGGAATACAATCTAAAGCTGCATTTGCAACACCTGTTGCACAATTTGTTAGCCCTGGACTTAAATGTGATAAAACAACTGAAACATTATTTGTAACTCTTGCATACGCATCAGCAGCATGAGACGCAATTTGTTCATGTCTTACATTTACAAATTCTATTGAACTCTTTTCTAAAGCAGATAATACAGAAATATTCGTATGTCCACAAAGCCCAAAAATGTGTTTGATTTCTCTATTTTCTAAATAATCAACTATATGCTCAGCAACCGTTTTTTTATTTTCATTCTTCATCTTAATATACCTCACTGTTGTAATATTCGCCAAACAATTCTTGTTCGCTTGGTTTATCTTCTTTAATAGGTCTACTTACCCAAGTATAATTTAAAAAATGTTTTAAAGAAATATTTTCATTTGTAATATTTCCTCCCCAAACACCACATCCAAGACTAGAAGTCATAGGCATCCCATTTGTATAAGAGCCAGCATTGGCTTTTGACTGTGCTTGTCTAACCATCATTCTACTAACAGGTGCAACTTTTGCTAAGGCATCTATGTTTTCATCATTGTGAGAGTAAATCCCACAAGAGTGACCTTTTCCTGCTGCTTGGTATATATCTACAACCATCTTCAATGCATCATTAAATGTTTCAAAATGATATAAAGACATAAGTGTTGTAAGTTTTTCTTTTGAAAACTTATGCTCTTTGCCTATTTTTCCTTGGTTTTCAACCATTAAAAATTTTACAGACGAAGGGATTTCAAAACCAGCTTTTTGAGATACTTGTTGGGGTTTACAAGCAATAGTATCAAAGGTTCTAATATCATTATCATCCCACATCGCTTTTTCAAGAAGTGTTTTTTCTTTTTCATTACATAAATAACCGCCTTCTTTTTCTAAAGCTTTTACCATATCCTTATAAATTGATTTTTGAATAAGTATGTTTCCATCTGCTGAACATCCTGAACCAAAATCTGATATTTTTGACATTCGCGTATTTGCAGCTGCGATATCAATATCAGCTGTTTCATCAATAACCATAGTAGAATTTCCTGCACCTACTCCATAGGCTGGTTTTCCACTGCTATATGCAGCTTTTACCATTGCGGGCCCTCCTGTCGCAAGAGTCAAGTTACAAACTTCCATTAAGTAGTTTGTTTTCGCAATCGTAGGCTCTTCAATAACTTGGAATAAATCTTCAGGAGCACCAAAATTTTTACAAGCTTTTCTTAGTACTTCAACTGTTTCTACTGTTGTTTTTTTAGTTCTAGGATGTGGAGTAAAAATCACTGCATTTCCAGACTTTGTTGAATATACACTCGTACTTGCTGGTGTTAATGCTGGATTTGTCATAGGAACAAGTGAAGCAATTACACCTACTGGTTTGGCATACTTTATAATCCCTTTCTCTGGTAAAAATTCAACAGCACCTCTACTTTTTTCTCTTAGTACATCTCTTAATATACCATGTACCTTAAATCTCTTGCCAACTCTTCCTTCTCGATCACCAATTCCACTTTCATCTACCCCAAATTGTGCTAATCTTTTAAAGGTACTTTCATTTGAAATCTGCCATGCAACTGCTTGGCACAATTTATCTAACTGTTCTTGTGTATAGTCATTAAGTATTTTTACTGCTTTATTAGCGCGAGTAATCATTTCATCTATTTTTATTTTCTCTTCACTTAAAAGTTCTTTTGACATTCTAGTCCTTTCTATTTGTTTGAATTTCTTTTGCTTCTTATTTCACCAAATTTTTTCTTTGATTCGACAAGAGCTCTTCGTGCATGTTCTTCATACCCTAACTCTTTTACTCTATATGCATTTGGTAATTCTATTGAATAATCAACATTTGGAAGAGCTTCAATAATTGACTTGAAGTCAATACATCCCTCACCTGGATATAATCTCGCATTTCTTGCAATTTCTACCATTCCATCTTTTGTATCTGGTATTCCATAACCAACATCACAGGTATGTATAAACTTAAAATACTTACTTGGTAACTTCTCCAAATCTTGTATTTTAGTTCTTGACATATGGGTGTATAAAGTATCAACTAAAATACCAGCATTGTCTTTCTTGCTAGATTCAACAATGTCAACAACACTTTCAAGGTTCTTTAATCTTGAAAATGATGGATATTCTAAAGATACAAAAAAGCCATACTCTTTGGCTAATTCACAAAGCTCAGAAAAAGTGTCCACAATATAACTTCTGTTATTATCTTCTTTTGTCCAAACACTCGTTATTAAATTTTTAGCGCCCAATTTGGCTCCAAGTTCTAAAACATTTTCATATGATTTGATTTTGCAATTATCAGTAATTCTCAGTAATTCAATATCATGTACGCCTATACCTGTTGTTTTAAGGGCATTGTAAGTTGCATTTACCATATCTTTATCTAATAATGACTTTTCAAATTCTCCTTTTACACCCATTGATAACAATCTTGGACTTATTGCATCATATCCTGCCCTTGCTGCTACATACACTAGCTCAGGTGTTGAACAACCTAGAAGAGTAAGATGTGCTAATGAATATTTTGATTTATATTCACTTTTTGAAATATTTTTCATAAACTATCTCTTTTATTCAGTTCTTTTGGTTCATAACTTGGTAGAAATCGGGGAGGCATAGGTCCTTTATTTCTACCTCCTTGCTCCATTTGTTCCCAAGCATGTGCTAAAATACCGACAGAACGTGATAAACAAAATAAGCCTCTTGAAAGTGGAGCAGGAAAACCTAGCTCACAAAAGATAATAGAGGTAGCTCCATCTATATTCATAACAATTTCTTTTTTTGCAGATAACTGCTTTTGTATTTCAATTGCAATTTGTGAAAATTTTCCACTCACAATATTATTTCTAGCAGCCTCTTGAACTAAACTTATTAACTTAGATGCTCTTGGCTCAATTGTTTTATGGAACCTATGCCCAAAACCAGGAATTATTTTTCCATGAATACTTTGATAAGAAGAAAGTCCTTCTGTTACCGCTTTTTCTAAATCTTTGTTTTCTTTTAATCTTATTTCAATATCGTAATAAAGTTCCGCACACTGTTCACCTGCTCCTCCATGAACATCTCCTAACATATTAACTCCCGTGGCGATTACATTATTTAATCCCAATCCACAAGTAACTGCCATTCTTGCAGCAGCTATTGATGGAGCTTGTGGTCCATGATCCACACCAGCTACAAGAGCAGCTTCTAATAATTTAGATTCTTCTTTACTTGGAAGTTGGCCTAGTACCATTAAGCAAATCATTTCAACAAACGTCACACTTCCCATTAAATCCTGAATAGGCATACCTCTAAATTCTATTTTTCCTGGTTCCATATTTATTATTGAGGTTTTCCACCAATCACGAATATCCTTAGAATCTTTTGATTCTGTCATTACATCCATCCTTTAATTTTAGTTTTCATAACCAACCAATCTGGGCAGCCAAAGTACAATATCCGGTAATAAAATTAAAACTAACAATGCAGATACTAATACAATTATAAATATCCATATATTTTTAATAATTTCTCCCAAAGGAATACCCGTAACGCCATTTATAACAAAAAGTAGTATTCCATAAGGAGGGGTAATAAGGCCTATCATACAATTGACAACGGCAATAACTCCAAAATGAACTAAATCAATTCCTAGCTCTCTTAACGAAGGTATAAAAAGAGGTAGAATTATTAAAATTATTGTTGTCGCATCAAGAACAGCTCCCAGTAATAACAATAATACATTTACACCCAAAAGAAATACCAAGGGACTAACATCTATTCCACTTAAAAACTGTGCTAATGTATTTGGTATATTTTCTGAAGCCACTATGTAATTTAAAATCAATGCACCTCCAATGACTAAACCAATGGAGGCAGATGATCTTGCAGAATCAACTAATACATGATATAAATCTTTTATTCTTAAACTTCTATAAAAAAATGCTGCTAGCATTAAAGCATAAGCTGCAGCAACAGCAGCAGCTTCTGTTGGAGTCGTTAACCCCCCATAGATTCCATACAATAAAATCGCAGGCATTAAAAGTACAGGAAAAGCATTCATGGTTAAACCAGGTAAATGTTTTATTGCTATTTTATCTTCAACTTCAATATCATTTTTTATAGCCATATAATAATTTAAAATCATTAATACAACAGCCATAAATATTCCTGGAATTATTCCTGCTAAAAATAGATATCCTATAGATTGTTCTGATATCAATGCATATAACACCATAGGAATAGAAGGAGGAATAATAGGGCCTATTGTTGCAGTTGCTGCAGTTAATGCTGCTGCATAACCTGCAGGATAACGATTGTTTTTTGTCATCATTCCAATAATGATTTTTCCAATACCTGCAACATCAGCAATAGCAGAACCTGACATTCCTGAAAAAATTAAAGAGGATACAACATTAACATGACCTAATCCTCCTTTAAACCTACCAACGCACGCTACACAGAAATTTAGAAGTCTCTCTGAAATACTTCCTGCATTCATAATATTGGCTGCAATTATAAACAATGGCACAGCTAAAAGTATAAAACTCTTATACAATCCAACTAAAATTTGCTCACCTGCAAGTGCAATATCTTGACCTGCAAAAAATAAATAAGCAATAGCTGACAGAATGATTGAATATCCAATTGGTGTACCAATTCCTGCGAGTGCAAAAAGAGTAAACAAACAAATACCTAATTGTAACGACATAATAATCCTTATTTTAATATTTTATATATTTTATTTGTATATCTCAATACAGAAGCTACAATAAATACTGCATATATACTATAAACTGTGCGAAGAGGTATTTCTAAGGTTGCACTTCTTTTTAACCTCATAAAATCAATATAATCCCATGTTGGAAGGAATGAATAAGCCATTCCAATGGCTATTGCTAGTGCACTAATTAATGAAAATATTTTCTGAATTTTTTTATTACTTTTTTGATAAAGAACATCAAAAGAAATATGATCTTCATGTTTGACGATGAACGCATTTCCAAAAAATACAAGCCATATCCATAAGGTAAGACACAATTCCAGAGTCCATCCAAACGGTTCCTCTAATATATACCTAGATGCAATCTGAATTAAAAACATTAAAAACATAGTGCCTATCATAAAACAAGCTATACCTTCAAATACATTTTTCAAGATTTCTCCTTTTAAATATTATTGTTTAAATTTGTATAATCTAAAATTAGATAAGTAATAGGCTGAAGAAGGAAATAGTTAGTACTATTCCCTTTTATCATTTTAAATAAATATTATTTTTTTATTTAGACCAATATCTTATTTCTTTGTATTATAAAGCATTGATTTTTTCGAGCATTCCTTTTTCCCATGTTTTTGAATATTTTGAATTCAAATACATTTTTTGTGCATGGGTTCTAAATGCCTCAACGTTAGGTAAATAAACTTTTAAGCCTTGTTTTTTTAGAAAAGAAATTAAATCTTTTTCTTTTTTTAGAATATTCGTTCTAATTTCTGTAGCAGAATCTAGCGCCGCAGCTTGAAGGATTTTTTGTTCTTTTTTACTTAGTTTATTCCATGTTTTTAAAGACACTGCCACGTAATTTAAATCAACTAAATGAGAAGTAAGTACTATTTGTTTAGTAACTTCATAGAATTTTTTGTTCACTGTTGTAGGAATGGGATTGTCTTGCCCATCAATAGCACCTGTTTGTAAACCAGTGTATACTTCTGTAAAAGCCATAGGAGTAGGGCTTGCACCCAATGCTTTTCCTAAAAATTGCCATGCATTAGTTCCTGGCATTCTTAAACTAACACCTTTTAAGTCACTTGGTGTTTCTATTTTTATATCTGTTCTCAAATTTAGTTGCCGTCTTCCAAAATATGCAACTGCCAATAGTTTTACATTTAACATTTCTTCAAGTTTTTTCTTTAATGGCTTCATTAATGAATCATTAAAAACTCGCAACTGATGTTTTTCATCCCTTTGAACGTAACCTGCCGAAAAAATTGAAAACTCAGGAATAAACTCTGCCAATTCTTGAGAAGAAACTAAAGCCATTTCTAAGTTTCCTCTAGCCATTGCTTCAAGTTCAGTTCCTTGTTTAAATAATGATGAGCTCCAATGACCCTCAAAATTTGCAAAACTTGACACCGCTGGTTTAAAAACTTTTTCAAATGCCAATGCTCTTTCATCCGTAACCGATCCAGAATTTGACAGTCTTAACTTAATATTTTCAGCAAATGACACTTGCACCAAACTACCTAATACTAAAACACTTAGCACGAAAGTAGATACCATTGACTTTCTTAAATTTTTCATACAATCTCCTTTGTTGTACAAAAGTGTATCATAAAAATTTGATTAATACAATATATTTTTAAAAATATAATATATTTTTAAAAATATATTACAAAATATATTAAATAATTTTATAATATATTTAGTATTTTGTAAAAATAAAAAAAGTACTGAGAAGAATAATCTTTTCAATTAAGAAAGATAAAAAATTAAGGTAGGTTTTGTAAGGAAGAGGCATAAATATTGAGGAAGGCAAGAAAAAAGATTAACAAAGTAACTTAATTTATGCATTCACCTGTTTTAAAGTATTTTAATTTCAAGATATATTATTAAGTAACAACATTTTCAAAATTAATTTTTTTGATACCTTCTTTAATATGATTTTCTAATATATTTTGACAAAGTTCTATATCCCCTTTAATGATTGCGTCGAGAAGTTTTTTATGCTCAGAGACTTCATCTT
>Ga0105356_10000177_pt1 | contig 55413 bp, 58 predicted proteins | sample GOMGulsemesocosm_3_FD_83502 | JGI IMG/M metagenome (GOLD analysis project Ga0105356, IMG submission 83502) | Methane-oxidizing microbial communities from mesocosms in the Gulf of Mexico - GOM9D Gulf of Mexico | ecosystem: Environmental > Aquatic > Marine > Cold seeps | place: Gulf of Mexico...
AGACAACCTCAGACCGGTGGGTTTCACAAGCTAATGACGGCCCTCTGTTCCATGGAACCCCGCCCATTGAACGCATGTTATCGGGGTATATAGGCGACCTATACGACATACGTCGCTACTTAGACGCACTGCGAGGCGGCTAATTCAGCCATGCGCAGCCCTGAAATTTATACCCACACTGGCGATAAAGTCTATAGAGTCATATCTACTCGTTACCCGACTATTCACCTCTTTGAAGACGTAGCCGACGCTGATGCCTTCGATGTTTTATACGCTTTAGAATCCCTGACCAATGATCGCTTGCGAGAAGCAACAGGTGACTTAAGCTTAGTCCCAGCAGATGAAAGAGTTTACGGCCCAGGCTGTACTCACATAATGTCCTCTTTCACCCATATCGGCCCTTCTGGGGGACGCTTTAATTCCGGCCTATATGGTGCTTACTACTGTGCCGATTCAGAAAAAACAGCGATCTTAGAAGTCAAATATCACCGTGAACGATTTTTTCGGGAGTCACGTATAAACACGGCCACTTTCAGTGAGGAAAGAGTGTTAATCAATACAATCACTAAAAACCCACTGCACACGATCATTGGCAAGCAAAGTGAAATGCCTGACATCTACGACAATACTAATTACTCATCCTCACAGCTATTGGCTACCCAGCTGCGGGCTGAGGGTAGCTGGGGTATATCCTACAGCTCCGTCAGGGATGTACATGGGATTTGTCACGCCCTATTCAAACCGACGGCCGTAACACCCTGCATAGAAAGTAAACAACTGCGCTTTTATTGGAACGGCAGCGAGATTCATCACATTGAAGAAATTAAGCTCTATAAGATATAATTTTTAACGATGCACGAGACAAGAAGGGTTTAAATTTTAAAGCCTACACCCACTAGGCCAACCGCATCGTCCGCACCAGAACCTGTTAAACCTATACCCAAATCAAGGCTAAGAACATTAGTATTACTCACCGCAACACGGCGATACTTTTCTGAGAGCCGATCAAAATGCTCTGCTAAAGTAGTATATTTCTCATTCAGCGCTTTCGAGTCATCTAATGCTGTTTTATACTTCAGGCTTAATAGCGAAGCCTGCTCTCGCTGTCCTTCATTTTTAATTAACAAACGTTCAAAATCGTCTAAAAAAATTTGATTGAGTTCACGCAGGGGGGAAATATTTTTACAGCGCCTACGGATATAAGTATTTATTGCTATTCGGCAAGCCCCCATTACACTAGGCGTCACGATCATTTTTGACTGCTATTGCCATGCCTAAAAAAAGTTTTGAAGATAAATTACTCGCCCTAGAAAACCTCGTTGAACAAATGGAAGACGGAGAACTCAACCTAGAGGACTCCCTAAAGCATTTTGAAAGCGGCATTAGCCTAGCGCGCGAGTGCCAGGAAGCACTGAAAAATGCCGAACAGAAGGTTGAAATACTATTAGAAAAAACAGCCGATGCAGACACAGCCCCCTTTGACCCAGAAGATGCCTAATGACTGACTTTAAAGACACCCTTAGCCTCTATCAGCAGCGTGTGGCCGTCGCCCTAGATCAATGGCTGCCTGCTGAAGACGAGCAACCCGAACGCTTAAACCAAGCCATGCGCTACTCTATGAACGCTGGCGGCAAGCGCATTCGCCCCGTGTTGTGCTACGCCACGGGGGTGGCCCTGGGCGTGAATGCGGATAGGCTGGACGGCCCCGCGGCGGCGCTAGAACTCATCCATACCTACTCACTCATCCACGACGACCTACCCGCCATGGATGACGACGACCTACGCCGCGGCTTCCCTACCTGCCACAAGCAGTACGACGAAGCCACGGCCATTTTAGCCGGTGACGGCATGCTGACCCACGCCTTCAGCGTGCTATCAGAAGACTACAGCATGCAGCAAAGCGCAGAGACACGTCTGAAGATGATTCAGGTTCTGGCCCAGGCCAGTGGCGTGCAGGGCATGGTCGGCGGACAAGCCATCGACATCGCCGCCGAGGGCAGGCAACTGACACTGGACGAGCTAAAGAATATGCACGCCCATAAAACCGGGGCATTGATCCGCGCCGCCGTGCAGCTAGGCGCGCTTAGCGCCCCCCAGCTAGATGCAGACCAATACGAGAAGCTAACACGCTACGCCGAGTGCATCGGCCTAGCCTTCCAAATTCGTGACGACATCTTAGACGTGATATCCGACACCGAAACCCTAGGCAAGCAACAAGGCGCCGATGCGGCACTCAACAAGCCCACCTATACCGCCCTGTTGGGCCTAGAAGGCGCGCAGGCGGCGGCGAAAGAAGTTCACCAAGAGGCCTTAGACTGCCTAGACAGCTTTGGTAAACAGGCCCAGTTACTACGTGATATTGCTAACTATATTGTTGAACGTGCGTATTAAAAAAACGGTGAGAGAAGGCTGAATACCCGCTATTCCAGCCTATCCGCATTGCTTTTTCAGAATTTAAATCCTTAATTTCTCGTTATAAACACTGAGGCTCTAAGTCATAAGCCAAATAATAACCACTAGACCACCGCGGGGCCTTTACATTCGAGCGACCTTGCCACATACAAAGCCCCGCGCCTGAAAACCCTCCACAAAGGCATCAATCAATTTTTCCAGCGCCTTGTTCGCGGCACTGGTTACGGGGTCTTTAGTATTGGCGGTGACCACCGGGTTTTGGGTGGCCCCCACCTCAATGAAGCTGACATCAAATTTGGCAATGCCGCCCTCGGCAGTGGACTCGCTGAGGCTGTAGTCCTGTACCACCACCGCCAAGGCACCCATATAGGGGTGTACCAAGGTGCCCGAGCCGGGCTTTTCAAATTGCTCTATCAAGCGGTCACGGTGTTGGTCGTAATCCACACCGGTCACAAACAAGCTTAAAGAAAAGTTGCGCGCCGGGCGTCCCAAGTCCTCCGGGTAGGGCAAGTCACGCCCGGGGTATTCGTGTATCGCCAGGCGGCGGCCACCACTGAGCGAGCCGGCATCCAGATAAAATGCCACCTCCCTGTACTGTCCTTTTTGTCTGCGTTCTTTCCAAGACATCTATTTATTTCCTAAGCCGAGGCCATCATGCGGCCCGTGCTAACGTCCAAATCCATGGGGCCATTTTTTTCTAGCTTGGCCACACGGGCGTTGCCCTGGCTATCAATCTTAATATCCAAGCGACCACCTACATTCGTATTCGCCGCGCTGCCACCAGGCAAGGCGCCTTGCTGGCCTAGGTTACCCACGGCTTTGCCACCGAAGATCAGGCTGTCTGTAGAACTGCCATTGGACTTGGGCTTAATTCTTTCCCTGATCGTTAACTGGCCATTGGTGGTTTCTTCAAACTGATCCGGGGCCGGTTGTAAAAATCCAGTGACCTTGCGGAAAAAGTCGACGGCACCGCCGCCTAGCTTGGCTGGCAGACTGCTAATAGCATCAATTATCCAAGTGGAAAACTGCGCCCACATGTCCTTGGCGCCATCAAACAAACTCTGGAACAACTTACTGCCCTCGGCGTATAAGTCCACGCCGGTTAAGGCTTTCACCACATTTTGAATCGCCGTGCCGATGATGACCGCAGGATTGAAGGCGTAGAGAATTTTATTAATGCCATTTAAGAAGCCGTCGGCGAAGAAGGCTTTTACGCTATTGATCAAACCTAAGAAAAACCCCTTGATCGGCTCCCAGTATTTGTAGATTAAAAATGCGGATGCGGCGATGGCGGTAACCGCCAACACAATCGGATTGGTCAATAAAGCCACACTCAGTGCACGCACTACATTGATGATCAGGAAGAAGCCCTTCAGCAAGCCTCCACCCAATAAACCCGCTAGCCTTAAAGCAAAACCACCGAAAGATTTAAATGCAGCAGAGAGGCGGATTAGTTGGTTTGAGGCTAGGTGGGCTATTAGGCGGCCGAGGAACTTCACTGCAAAGCCGACTTGTTTTAAAGCTCCAACGAAGCCGCGCCCTAGCCATTGAGAGATGGATATAATTTCGCTTAATAGGCGGCCACCTAATATTTTTGAAAATCGTAATAATTCGGCAATAAAAGCCCTTACACTCCCAACCGACGATGAAATTTTGTTAATAAAATCAGAAACAATTCCTTTTAATTTATTGAAATCCACACCAATAAAACCAAGAAGTCCTGCAAGGGTTCCAAGAAATGAAACAATGTCTGAAATAGCCTTCAAAAACTCTCCTAATAAGCTTTTTATTCCTTTCCCTTTTTTTCTTTAGTGTCACCTTTTTTTTCATCGCCTATTGCAGGAGAAACAGGCGATGAAAAAGAGTGTTTTATTTTTATTTGATTTTTTATTTTAGCTGACAAATTAAAAGCACCGCTAGCCGACAGCTTTGATGCTAAACCTATTTTGCTTTTTATATTTATACTGTTCTTAAACATTATCGATTACACTCTTGTAACAACTAACTTGATACCTAGAAGTTCTCTATATGAAGAAAAAAACATCTGATCTAATTGCATCAATGATTATAGTTGGGGCACTAATGACGCCGGCCGCATTCATATATACAAGTGATATTGAAAGGGCTGCACTCATCTTCGTCTACGCTGTATGTGTTCCACTTTTTAACTACTTCACCCGAGACAAATGACTAATTCCCATTAATCTCCCGATTAATCCTAACCGCCTGTTCATGCCAAAACATCAGCTCTTCCAATTCCATATTCCATAAATCATTCGGGGGAAAGTGGAAGACATAGGCTACATCGCCAATCAACTCTTCCCAGTTGCTTGGCGTACTTCTAAAAAACCTTCAATCCAACCCTGTATTTCCATGTAATCGGCGATATCAATTTCATCGACCGTACGCGTAGAGATAGATGCTAGGTCGGCGATCAAGGTTTGAATGCCTTCCATTTCATCATCGAATTTGCTCAGCATTTTAATGTGCTTAAACTTAGGACGCTTCAAAGTGATCGCATTAAGTTCACGTCCTGTTTCATCTTCTACAGATACTTGTAATTCAAACGGCGCGGTAACAAAAGCACCGCGCAGCACTTCTATATTGGTATCTGTAGTATGCGGAACGGTGGCCTCTACGATGTAACGCTTTATACCGTGGTCCATAAGACTCACAAACGCACTAGAATAGATGACCAATAGGGGAAACCACCAAAAAAGCCTTGAGATCAGCCCCCGCCCCCTAGATAATGCTAGGTCGGCTAAGAGATGTACCCATGATAAATAAAACACGCTACCCACTCCTGAGTAAGATTGACAGTCCTGCGGATTTACGCACGCTGGAGCCTTGGCAATTAAAGCCCGTATCTACGGAGTTGCGTGATTATTTGATCGAGTGTGTATCGCAAACAGGGGGGCACTTTGGCGCCAACCTAGGCACGGTAGAGCTGACCGTTGCCCTACACTACGCACTAAACACCCCTTACGACCGCCTAGTCTGGGACGTAGGTCATCAGAGCTACCCACATAAAATACTCACCGGCCGCCGTGACCAGCTGACCTCTATCCGCCAGAAAGACGGGTTAACCCCCTTCCCGAAGCGCAAGGAGTCCGAGTACGACGACTTTGGCGTGGGCCACTCCAGCACCTCTATCTCAGCCGCCCTAGGCATGGCCATGGCGGCCAAGATCAAGGGCGAGGACCGCAAATCTGTTGCCGTGATCGGCGACGGCTCGATGACGGCCGGTATGGCCTTTGAGGCCCTAAATAACGCCGGCGACTTGAATGCGGATATGCTAGTTATCCTGAATGATAACGATATGGCCATCTCACCCAACGTTGGCGCACTGAACAAATACTTTACCAAACTGCTCTCCAGCAGCCTGTATAGCACGGTTCGGGAAAGCGGTAAAAAAGCCCTTTCACCTATGCCCAACCTAAAGGAGCTGGCCAAGCGCACCGAAGAGCATGTGAAAGGCATGCTCACCCCGGGCACCCTCTTTGAAGCCTTTGGCTTTCAGTACTTTGGCCCCGTAGACGGCCACGACATCGACACACTCACCGAGGTCATGCAGAACGTACTGAAAATCAAGGGGCCTGTGTTACTGCATGTGGTGACCAAAAAAGGCAAGGGCTACCAGCCCGCGGAAGCCGAGCAGATCAAGTACCACGGCGTATCCAAATTTAACCCCGAAGAAGGCATCGTGGCCGCTGCGGCGGGCAGCAAGCCGAGTGCGCCCACTTACACCCAGGTATTCAGTGACTGGATACATGACATGGCCGCGGCAGACTCACGCGTAACCGCCATCACTCCCGCGATGCGCGAAGGCTCTGGCTTGGTAGCCTTCGAGGAGAACTACCCCGAGCGCTATTTTGACGTCGGCATAGCCGAGCAGCACGCGGTAACACTCGCCGCAGGTATGGCTTGTGACGGTATCAAGCCCGTCGTCGCCATCTATTCTACCTTTTTACAGCGCGCCTACGATCAAGCCATTCACGACGTGGCAGTGCAAAACCTGCCCGTACTGTTCGCTATCGACCGCGCCGGTCTGGTTGGCCCAGACGGCCCTACCCACGCAGGTAGCTTTGATATTAGCTTCCTGCGCTGCCTACCCAATTTTGTAATCATGGTGCCTTCTAACGAAGATGACTGCCGCAAAATGCTCACCACAGGCATCGCCTTCGACGGCCCCAGCGCCGTGCGCTACCCGCGTGGTAAAGGCCCAGGCGTAGCCATTGAACCCACACTAGACACCCTGTCTATCGGCAAGGCCAAAGTCGCCAAGCAAGGCCAGAGCGTTTCCATATTAGCCTTTGGCTCAGTCTTCAGCGACTGCGCAGCGGTAGCAGAGAAGCTCAACGCCAGCCTCGTCGACATGCGCTTTGCCAAGCCACTGGATGAAGACTGCATCATCAAAATGGCCGAAAGCCATGACCTAATCATCACCGTGGAAGAGAATGTTGTGGCTGGCGGCGCTGGCTCTGGGGTAAATGAATTTCTAAACCTACGCGGCGTGCGCACCCCCGTCTTCAATATCGGCCTGCCCGATGAGTACATCGAGCACGGCGATCGCAATGAAGTACTGGCTATGGCAGGGCTGGATGCGGCGGGCATTGAAAGACAAGTGCAGGAATGCCTTTCTCACTATACGGATTTGACCAAAGCTAGTTTGATTTCGTAGTGGGCATAACAAATCGGCTTGCGCCGCTTGTTTTATTTCTCTTCGTCCTGCTCTAGGGCTTCATCGACCTTGTCAGCCAACTCGCCAATCACATTCGGCGGATCAATCAGCTTAGGATCGTATTCCCCCAAGGGCTGGTTAACGCTCGGAATCACCAGCGCGCCACTTAAGTCCGGCACTTTTATACCCTTCGGCGCAACCGCCGCAAGCGGCTTGCCCTGTTTAGCAAAAAAATACTCAGGTGGCTCGATTTTTTTTGGGCCACCACAGGCGGTAACAGCAAATACCGTTATCACTACCAATGTTACTTTTAATACTTTAATCAAAGCGCACTCGCTTGCTTTAGAGCATCACGTACAGTGCCGTGATATTGCTCGTCTAATTTAGTTAACGGCAGACGCATGGCGTGCCCCATATAGCCCATTTCCGCCAGAGCCCACTTCACTGGAATAGGGTTAGACTCACAAAATAAGTGCTGATGTAGACCGCGTAGAGGCGCATCCAGTTCCTCAGCTAACTCACGGTTACCCGCGCGGGCCGCTTTGCACATCTCATGCATCGCCTTGGGTGCTACGTTCGCACTCACAGAGATATCTCCCACAGCACCTAACAAAATACACTCCATTGCAGTGGCATCATCACCGGTATACATTTGCATACGGTCACCAATCAGCTCTAACACTTCTTTAGCGCGACCTAAGTCCCCCGTGGCTTCTTTAATTCCCACGATATTTTCGATATGCGACAGGCGCTCTACCGTGGCGGGCAACATATCGACCGCCGTGCGGCCCGGTACGTTATACAGAATCTGCGCAATATCCACCGCTTCAGCGATGGCCTTGTGGTGCTGATACAAGCCTTCTTGAGTCGGCTTGTTGTAATAAGGGGAAACCAACAAGCATGCATCCGCGCCAGCTTTTTGTGCCGCACGGGTTAGGTGAATTGCCTCTGCGGTAGAGTTCGCCCCAGTTCCCGCAATCACGGGAATACGCCCATTCACCAGCGCTACGGTTTGCTTAATGACCTGCGCATGCTCTGCCACTTCTAAGGTTGCAGACTCACCCGTAGTACCCACAGAAACGATGGCATCCGTACCATTTTCACAGTGAAATTCGACCAATTTTGCCAATGATGCATAATCCACACTGCCATCAGAATGCATCGGAGTGACCAGCGCCACCATGCTGCCTTGGAACATAAGGTTTACTCTATATATAGATATTAACGATTAGGGGCGAATGATAAATCTGCCCCTGCTCTATTACAAGGTAAAGCCAAGATAAACTAGGCGTATTTTGCACCACAGGCGACGAACAGTAGCAATAACACTACATGTTGTGGAAAAGCCGGTTGCGATCACTAGCGAGCCATGCCAGACTGAGGCCATATTGAATCAGTTGAGACTGTACGCTATCAAGCCACACATCATCTCTGCCGGCGTAGCACCCTTTACCGCAAGCCTCTCTGCGCTACCGGTTTCCACCATTATCCCCTGCCCCATCGCATTAGCGCTGTGTGCATTATGACGAGAAAAAAATGACCGTAGAAATTGGCAAAGCCATTCCTAACATCACCCTGCCGGCCAATGGCGGCAAGACTATCAGCCTGTCGGATTATCAAGGCCAGAACATCATCATCTATTTCTACCCCAAGGACAGCACGCCCGGCTGTACCACCGAAGGGCAGAATTTTCGCGATATGAAGGCGGAGCTCGATGCCTGCAATACCGTGGTATTAGGCGCGTCCAAAGACAGCGTGCGTCGCCACGACAACTTTATCGCCAAGCAAGAGTTTAACTTTGACCTATTATCTGATGAAGAAGAAGTACTGTGCCAAGCCTTTGATGTGATCAAGCTGAAAAAGCTATACGGCAAAGAGTATATGGGCATAGAGCGCAGCACCTTCTTGATTGATGCCAAGGGCGTGTTACGTCAAGAGTGGCGCAAAGTAAAAGTAAAAGGCCATGCGGACGAGGTTCTCGCCGCAGCACAGGCCTTGTAGAGATACGCGGATATGTTGTGAAGCGGGGGCTTTCTAACATATCCGCATTAAAACCCTGATCAATCTCGATTGCTCTCAGGCACATAAGAAACTAAATCACATAGTGAGGCAAAACCATGGTTCGTCAGCATCGTTTATTTGTACTCGACTCTTCTGTTTTAATGCACGACCCCGCCGCCATCTTCCGCTTTCAAGAGCACGACATCTACATTCCCATGATGGTATTGGAAGAGTTGGATGCGGCAAAAAAAGGTCATTCAGAGGTTTCTCGCAACGCCCGCCAAGCCAGCCGATTTTTTGACGACCTGATTCGCCAAGCAGGGGACTTTGACATCACCGACGGCCTCGCACTGAAGGGCATCCTACCCGTAGTCAGTGAGCAGGATGAGGAGCGTCTCAGCGGCAAGCTGTATTTTCAAACCCAGGACTATGTGCGCCACCTGCCTGAGTCCCTGCCCTCCAATATAGCGGACAACAAAATACTCTCCGCCGCCATTGCCATAAGCGAAGAACGCGAAGGCACTCACGTAATACTGGTCTCCAAAGACATTAATCTGCGCATCAAAGCCACGGTCTTAGGCATTAGCGCAGAGGATTTCTTTACCGACCAAGCCTTGGACGATGTCGACCTGCTACATACAGGAATTCAAGAGCTAGAACCTAGTTTTTGGGAGAAACACAGCAAGGAAATGCAGTCTTGGCAGGAAGATGGGCGCACCTTTTATCGCATCAGAGGAGATGACTGCAAAGGCTGGTTCCCCAACCTATTCCTGCACGTCAATGACAGCTCGGACTTTCAAGCTATCGTACGCAAAGTAGAAGGCGACGAGGCCACCGTCGAATATGCCAAGGACTACACTCAGGACAAGCACGGCGTATGGGGCATCTCTGCACGCAACCCTGGGCAAAACTATGCTCTCAACTTACTCATGGACCCCGAAGTAGACTTTGTCACTATCATGGGTATGGCGGGTACAGGCAAAACTCTAATGACCTTGGCCGCAGCACTTAGCCAAGTACTAGACACCAATATTTATAAAGAAATCATCATGACCCGCGCCACAATATCCGTAGGCGAGGACATAGGCTTCCTGCCGGGCACCGAGGAGGAAAAAATGGCTCCATGGATGGGTGCATTGATGGACAATTTAGAGGTACTGACCCACGGTGACGGCCACAACAGCTGGGAGATAGGAGCAACCAACGACATTATTAGTAATAAAGTCAAAATACGCTCGCTAAACTTTATGCGCGGCCGCACCTTCTTGAACAAGTTTTTGATCATCGATGAAGCGCAGAATCTTACTTCCAAGCAAATCAAAACCCTAGTGACTAGAGCGGGCCCCGGCACCAAAGTCGTCTGTCTAGGTAACGTTGCGCAAATAGACACCCCATATTTGACCGGCACCACGTCGGGGCTAACCTATGCAGTAGACAGATTCAAACAATGGGATCACAGCGGACACATTACCCTGACGGTAGGTGAGCGCTCTAGACTGGCAGACTTTGCTGCCCTAGCCTTATAAGCAAGCCTGTTGGCCTATTCGCATGATACGGATAGGCCAACAGTTACTCGCTCCCTCCAAGTATTTCACTTTCAGCCGCGAAGCGTGGCCAGGCTTTTAACACCGCCTGCACCAGCGTTGCCAGTGGGATGGCAAAAAACACGCCCCACATACCCCATACACCACCAAAAAAAACCACCGCGGCAATAATTGCCACAGGATGTAAATTAACCACTTCGGAAAACAGTACAGGAACTAGTACGTTACCATCTAAAAGTTGAATTACTTGGTAGGCAATCAACAGATACAAGCACTGAGCTGTCGCCCCCCACTGAAAAAACGCAATCATCGCAACCGGCACCGTCACCGCAATTGCACCGATATAGGGGATAATCACAGATATACCCACCAAAAAACTGAGTAGCAGAGCATAGTTCAAACCCATGACAGAAAACGTACCAAAGCTTGCTGCCCAGACAATACCTATTTCTATAAACTTACCACGCACATAATTGCCAATTTTAGCGTCCACATCATTCCAGACATGGCGGCTCAGCTCGGTATTTTCTGGCATAAAACGGCTAGCCCAGTCGAGGATTTGTTGCTTATCCTTGAGCATAAAAAACACCAAAATAGGCATCAGAATCAGGTATATGCCAAAGGTCAGAATATTTTGGAACAGCTTGGGAGATAACGATAATATCTTTTGCCCCAAATTGCCTACATCACCTCGCAATCCAGTAATCAGCTCCTGCACCTGCTGCGCAGAAAAAACCTCGGGGTAATTCTGTGGTAGTTGCAGTAAATAGCCCTGCCCCTTCGCAATCATCACAGGCAGCTCTTTCACCAACTGGGTGATTTGCTTAGACAGTAGAGGCACCAAGCCAAAGAAGGTCACAACAGTGGCGGCAATCGCTAATAAAATCACTACAGTCACCGCCGCAACACGTGGCACACCCCAACGCTGTAGCTGACCCACTACACTTTCCAACAAATAGGCAAAAACAACAGCCCCCAGTAAAGGGGCCAGTATGTCTCCCAAGGCCATGATAGTGGCAAAGCCCATGATCAGCAGTAAAGCCAAGATCACGACCTGCGGATCAGAAAAGTGCCGCTGGTACCAGTTTTTTAGAATTTCAATCATGCTGCTGCCTATAATCTTTCAGCTCACTATAATATCGGTTATGCTGCCCCATCACCACGGATTAATGCACGATGCAACGACTCAAGGCAAGCCTATTCGCCACACTGTTGCTCACCCTTAACACAGGCTCTGCTGAGCCCAGTCTACCTTAAAAAATACTGCTCATAGGAAACACCATATGAAACCTATAGAACTATTACTTTTACTTCTTCTTTCCACTCATTCTTACGCAGCGACTTATAAATGGACGGACGAGCAAGGAAACATCCATTACGGCGAGCGCCCACCAAACAGACTAAAGGCAACGAGCATAGCCCCTCCCCCTCCTCCTGCCAGCAGCTCCAGCAATAGCCGCGAGCGCTTAAAATCCATACAAGAAGGAATTCTAAAACAGACCAAGGACAGGATAAAAGAAAAGGAAGAAGAGAAAAAAAAGGAAAAAGAAAATGAGCAAATCAGTGAATACTGTGAAAAATTACGAAAGCGTATCACCGCATTCCAGAACAACTCCCGAATTCGCCAGCAAGACAAAGAAGGGAGCTATAGCTATTTGGCTGACGAACAAAAACAAAAACAACAGCAAGAAATGCAAAAGAAGCTAGCAAAAAACTGTAGCTAAAGCTTTTTTGCTTTAAAATACCCCCTTCACAGCAGCCATTAAGCTGCTGTTTTATATGCCACAAACAGTGCAAGAGACCTACATGCGCCTTAGCCAATTCCCCCTCTCCACCCTAAAAGAAACCCCTAACGACGCGGAAGTCATCAGCCATCAATTGATGCTGCGCGCAGGTATGATTCGCCGCTTAGCGTCAGGCCTCTACACATGGATGCCTTTAGGTTTAAAAGTATTGCGTAAGGTAGAAGCGGTTGTACGCGAAGAAATGAACAAAGCCGGCGGCGTAGAGCTATTAATGCCAACTATTCAGCCTAGTGAACTATGGCAAGAGTCGGGGCGCTGGGAACAATATGGCCCAGAGCTAATGCGTTTAAATGACCGTCACGGCAGAGAGTTTTGTTACGGCCCGACCCACGAAGAGGTTATTACCGATTTAGCCCGCCGCGAGCTCAAAAGCTATAAGCAACTACCGATTAACTACTATCAAGTACAGCTCAAGTTCCGCGATGAGATTCGTCCTCGCTTTGGCGTAATGCGTTCACGTGAGTTTCTAATGAAGGACGCCTATTCTTTTCATATAGACCAAGCATCCTTGCAGTCGACTTACGAGACAATGTACCAAGCCTATACAGACATATTTACTCGTCTGGGCCTCAATTTCCGCGCAGTAGATGCAGACACAGGATCCATTGGTGGGCAGGCATCCCACGAGTTTCATGTATTAGCAGACAGTGGAGAAGATGCTATCGCTTTTTGCGCCAACAGTGATTTTGCCGCCAATATAGAAAAAGCAGCATGCCTAGCGCCCACGCAAACTCGCCCTACCGCTAATGCGGATATGCTAGAAATAGCGACCCCCAAGCAACACAGTATTGATGATGTATCTGCCCTTCTTAAAGTAGATAAGAAAAACATTGCCAAAACATTACTAGTCGCGGGCACTAAGCACACCGTAGTCGCATTAGTCTTGCGTGGCGACCACGAACTCAATGAGATAAAAGCCGAAAAACACACGCTTATAGCGGAGCCTCTGCGCTTTGCGACTGAAGACGAAGTCGAACAAGCTACTAGCTGCAAGCCAGGCTCTGTAGGCCCGTTAGGCCTAAGCATCCCCGTCATTGCCGATCACTCTGCCCTCATCATGTCTGACTTTGTATGCGGCGCGAATAAAAACGGAGTGCACCTCACCGGAATCAACTGGGAGCGAGACCTGCCCCTCGCCGAAGCCTTTGACTTACGCAATATTGAAGCAGGCGACCCCAGCCCCTGCGGGCAAGGCACTATTGAAATAGTACGTGGTATAGAAGTTGGGCACATTTTCCAGCTAGGCAACAAATACTCCAAGGCACTGGGTGCTACCGTGCTGAATGAAAATGGCAAAGAGCAAGTCATGACAATGGGGTGTTATGGCATCGGCGTGACTCGTGTTATCGCCTCCGCTATTGAGCAGAACCACGATGAAAAAGGCATTACTTGGCCCGCGGCCATCGCACCATTCACTCTCGCCCTAGTGCCAATGAATATGCATAAGTCTCAGCGAGTCAAAGACTACACAGAAGCACTTTACAATAAGGCAAAAGATCTCGGTATTGATGTAATGTTTGATGACCGTGACGCGCGCCCAGGTGTAAAATTTGCAGATATTGAGCTGATCGGCATCCCCCACCGCTTAGTGATTGGAGAACGTGGCTTAGATAAAGACGAAATAGAGTACAAGGGCCGTGGTGATAACGAGTCGCGAAATATAGCACTGGATAAATTAGACGACTTTTTACAAAACTTAGTTTCCAGCTGATTTGTCTCCTGTCTACTTGCCCAATATAGAGTTGATTGAAATAGTTAACGAGAGAAATATCGTCACAGAAGCTACTCCTCGCAACATTATGCGCTCGGGTAACTTAATTCACCGTGCAGCCTATGTTTTTGTTTTTAGCCCCTTGGGCTCTCTGTGTGTACAGCAGCGCAGTGCCAGCAAAGATATTTTCCCCAATCAGTGGGATTTAGCCGCAGGCGGCATTCCCGCTGTAGGTGAAAGCTATGCCGATGCTGCCCAGCGTGAACTGGGAGAAGAGCTGGGCATTTACCATCAGAAACTAAATAGCCATGGCGAGTTTTATCACGCCGACGAACACTGCCGTGTATGGGGTAGTATCTACTCGCTTATTTGGGACGGGGGCATCACCCCTCAAGCGGATGAAATAAGTCAGTGGCGCTACTTAAGCACTGAAGACATACCTTTGTTTTTAGGCACAGAGCAAGTAACCCCAACAACACTTAAAGCCTATCATCGGCTATTAGGCCTCGACTAAACCTTTGTCGACATTGACTCCATAGAAGGAGGCGCAACTTTCAGCACTTCTTCAATAGTAGTCAACCCCATAGATACCTTTTGTGCCCCTGCTATACGCAGCGGGATCATGCCTGATTTTAGCGCCGTTTTACGTAACCTCTGCAAATCAGCTCCTTCTTGGTTTATTGACCTAAGCTCGTCATCCATTAAGAATGTTTCGTATAACCCCACTCGCCCCATAAACCCGGTATTGCGACACTCTAAGCAGCCCACAGGCTGATGAGGCTGCTTAGGAGCAGGCATATTCCAGGGGTGGGTTAAACCTTTCCATTCAAAGTCAGCTATTTCTGCCGGCTCCTTACAATGCGGGCACAACGTCCTCACCAAGCGTTGGGCAACAACACCCAATACCGAGGCGCTAATCAAATATGGAGGCACGCCCAGCTCGGTCAAACGAGTGATAGCCGAGGGTGCATCATTAGTATGCAGGGTAGATAGAACTAGGTGTCCCGTCAAAGAGGCTTGTATCGCCATTTCAGCGGTTTCTAAGTCGCGTATCTCTCCAATCATTATGATGTCGGGGTCTTGCCGCAATAACGTCTTAATGCCCCCCGAAAAATTGACCCCTATTTTGTTTTGTACCTGCATTTGATTAAAACTAGGCTCGATGAGTTCAATGGGGTCCTCTACTGTACATACATTCACATTATCGGTCGCTAGCTGCCGAAGAGTAGAATACAAGGTTGTCGTTTTCCCCGAGCCAGTTGGGCCCGTCACCAAAATAATACCGTGGGGTCGTTTAATCATTTCCTCCCACTTTACTTCGTCCTGCTTAGGAAACCCTAACTCAGTGAAGCTCTTGACTAACACCGAGGGATCAAAAATACGCATAACCATTTTTTCGCCAAAGGCAGTGGGCATAGTCGACAAGCGCAACTCAACCTCGGGCCCCTCTGGCATGCGTGTTTTTAATCGCCCATCCTGTGGGCGGCGCTTTTCAGCCACATCCATGCGCCCCAGTATTTTCAAGCGGCTAGTCACTGCCATCATTATTTTTGCTGGCATATCGTAAACACGATGGAGAACACCATCAATCCGAAAACGAACATGCCCCTGCTCACGCCTAGGCTCCAAGTGTATGTCACTGGCCCGCTGGTCAAAGGCATACTGTAGCAACCAATCAACAATGCTCACTACATGCTGGTCATTGGCGTCTACGTCTCCCTTTTTACCCAGCTCCATGAGCTGCTCAAAATTTTGAATAGCCGACACCTCACCAGAATGTCGGTCTTCGGCCCCCTTCACCGACTTACTTAAGTTATAAAACTCCAAAGCATAGCGTTCAATGTCTTCAGGGGTGGCTATAACGTAATCAACTTCCTTATTGTTGACTCGGCTGATTTCATGAGCCCAGTCACGGAACAAAGGCTCCGCCGTTGCAACAATAATTTTGTCTGGGGTGACAACAACAGGTAGCACACCAAAACGCTGTGCATAGGCATAAGACATTACTGCGGTGACCGCCGTTACATCCGTTTTCAAAGGGTCGATATGAAAGCGCTGCATGCCTAGCCTCTCAGCAACCCAGCCTGCCAGAAATGTACTATTGATCCGCTGTGATGCCGATTTCTCATTCGGCCAATTTTTTTCTCCCAATAAACGCAATGCACCTTTTTTTTGTAAGTCCTCTTTACGCACTAGGCTTCTCGTCATATTTGCGTTATCAGCTGACAAAAAGCCATCTCGCTGCAAGCCATCTAATAGCTCATCGATATCAAGCTTACGATCGCCCTGCTGTAAACTTTGTGCTGTTAAGCTCATCATGTTTCCTGCTATTTCAGTGATTGGAACAAAGGAGTATTCGATGTTGCTAATATAGCAAAATCAGGGGCCGGTGTTTGTAAGTCTTCGCTAAGCAGGTCCCGTTCAATCACGGCGTGCTGTACTGACTCTACTGAAGCAAATAATGGGCCTTTTGCTAAGGCCTCCCCCAGGGCTTTCACACCACCTACAGACCCACTGAAAACAACCACTTCTACACGGTTATCGGCAATATTCCGAACCCAACCTGCCAGCTTTAATTTTTTTGCATAGCTATTGCACCACGCTCTATAGCCCACCCCTTGAACACGTCCACTGATTAAGTAGTGATCCACAAAGCCTCCCTCATTTTATAAGCAAAAAAAAGGAGCCATAGGCTCCTTTTTTTATTAGCTGGCACAGCTTAGCGAGCCAAGTAGTCGCTATCAGAGGCTTCCACTGCTCCAACTGACCACGCTCCACGCGTTTTTGCATGCTGTACTGCAGCGTCCATGTCTACGCCAGAAATAGCTGTATCAATAGCGAAATTCTGGCCGGCAAAAATTAAGTCTGCATCTTTGATTTGCGCTTTATTTGCCTTATAAATTAAAGGCCATGCATAAGGGTTACCGTAAGTCTGGCCCTTGCCCGCAATACTCCAAAGGCTATCGCCAGCAGTAACAATATAATCAACGGTGCCCTGTGAGGCGGCAGCGGCTTGAGCGCGAGCATCGGCTTCAGCCTGCGCTGCAGCTGCAGCCAAACGATCAGCTTCAGCCTGTGCAGCGGCTGCGGCGGCATCAGCTTCAGCCTGTACTTGCTCACTTGCCTCCATTGCCGCAGCCTTAGCCGCGTCTTCGTCTTTTTTAGCATTGCTAGAACAACCGACGGCAACAGCCATGGCTAAAGAGGCAATACCAAACTGCTTGGCAACTGTAGAAAACTTCATGTGAGGTGGCTCCAAAAATGTATATATAAAGATACCTGAACAGTACGCGCTAGCCTGAGGGGTGTCAAGACACCCTGTAGGGCCTACAATAAAATTCACAGTTCTTCATTCATAGGCCAGAATCGAGTATGCTCTGCGCGAAAGTCAAAAGTAAGGTGCTCCTATGCTCACAATTTATCACAACCCTCGCTGCTCAAAATCACGCCAAACCCTCGCTTTACTCGAAGAGCAGGGCCAAGACGTAGTGATAATAGAGTATTTGAAGGCCGCCCCAAGCCCCGCAGAGCTCCGCAAAGTCATCGCAGCCCTAGGTATTAGCCCTAGAGAGCTACTGCGCAGCAAAGAGGCTGAGTTCAAAATAGCAGGCCTGGACAATCAAGAGCTAAGCAATGCTGAAATCATTGCCAAAATGGTCGAATTCCCCAAACTGATCGAACGCCCCATCGTCATCAATGGCAACAAAGCGGCCATTGGCCGCCCTCCTGAGAGTGTCCTAGAGATCCTATAATGAGCAATCCAACTGAAATTCTAGTTCTCTTCTACAGCGCATACGGCTCTACTGCCGAAATGGCTAAGAAGATTGCCCGAGGGGCTGAAGAAGTAGCAGGAACTAATGTGCGCCTGCGCTGCGTACCTCCTGTATCAAGTGTTTGTGAAGCGAGTGAGGCAAGCATCCCAGAGCAAGGTGCGCCCTATGCCACATTGCAAGACTTAGCTGAATGTGACGGCCTGTTACTGGGCAGCCCGACACACTTTGGTAACATGGCAGCCCCACTAAAATATTTTTTAGATAGCACTAGCAACGAGTGGATGTCTGGGGCACTCATAGGCAAGCCTGCCGCCGTCTTTACCGCGACAGCAAGCCAGCATGGCGGCCAAGAGTCTACTTTGCTCACCATGATGATTCCTCTCATGCACCACGGCATGATAATACTCGGCCTACCCTATTCTGAAAAAGCTCTGATGGAAACCACTACAGGTGGATCACCCTACGGAGCCACCCATAACTCATCCCACCGCAACAACCGACTGAGTGAGCACGAGCATGAGCTTTGCCGAGCCCTTGGCCGCAGGGTTGCAGAAACCGCCGTGAAGTTGAAAGCATGAGGGGCGACACCAAGAACAAGCCATTATTAAATTCTGGCAAACTATCCGCATTGCGCTGGCTCAGCCTAAGCTGCTACTTCGGCCTGTTAGTACTCGTGATCAGCTGGAATACATTAATAAACCCGTCGCAACACTACCCCACCGGCATGATTCTTTTGCTCACGGCTCTGCCTTTACTATTCCCTCTATGGGGCATGCTCAATGGCAAAGCCTATACCCATGCATGGGTTAGCTTTTTAGCTATGTATTACTTCTTACTAGGTGTAGGCGACGCCTACAGCGACCCACAAGATCAAATTTATGGCCTGCTGATGGTAGGACTAAGTGTAGGCTTGTTTTTTGGATGCATGTATTATGCGCGCTTTAAGGGCCGAGAAGAAAAGTCTAAAGAACAAGTAGAAACTGACGCCTAAGGACAGAGTAACTAATAGCCACCGCTCTGAACTTCTTTTACAAAGGCCACCGTCAAGCGGCGCTGTGCAGCCAAAGACGCTGTATTCAAATCAACAAGTAGCTTGTCTTGGAAGTGCATGTCTCTGGGATAGTGTCGCAACATATAGCGCGCTACCTCTTCTGGCATATTCAGACCCTGTCGCTGTGCTCGCTGCTGCAACCACAGCAGCTTATTCTCATCGCCCAGCTCTGTTATTTGCACGACAGCCCCCCAGCTTAAGCGTGACAACAAATCGGGGAGCTCTATACGCAACTCTGAAGGGCTATTATTTGCACTAAATAACAGCTTCGCCTTACTGCTTCGACACTGGTTAATAAAACTAAACAGTGCCTCCTCCCAGACTGGCTGACCCGCACACAACTGCACATCATCGACACATATCAGATCAAACTGATCTAATCCATCTAAAATCTGGGGGCCGTATTGCAAAATTTCTTTAAGCGGGAGGTAACTGGATAACCGCTCTCGCTCAGCAGCGTGGCTACAGGCAGCTTGTAACAAATGCGTTTTGCCGACGGCCGTATCTCCCCAGACAAGAGCCTGCTTATCCCCGTGCCCTAACGATAACTGCCGACACAACCCCAGAGCAACGGCATTACCATCCTGCAAGTAATTTTCAAAAACAGCGGTCTCGGGCAGAACAATGCTAAGAGGAAGTTGTACGTCCATGCAACTAAGGTGTTAGCTCTAAGGTATAGTCTGGCTGACTAAGATCAGAGGCACCTTCTCGGCTCTGTGGATCAATATGATCCGCAGTAACAACTTGAGGCACAACCCGCATTTCACCGCCTAAATTAATTGCGCGTAGAAACTCTTCAGCTTTACCCCTTAAGCGCAGCTGATACTCAACGGCATTATCATGCACTTTAACAACCGCTATATCTTGAGTAATAAGCAACTCCCCTAAATAAGAGCGCGTACCCGCATAGCCCTCAAGATCACTGACATTATTCACTTTCACCAATAACAAACCTTGTTCATCACCTGCCGAAATAGAAGACTCAGCGGCCAAGGTATCGGCAACCGCATCAATACCAGCAGATACCACACCCTGTAAATCTAGTGAGTCACCTTCCCAGCTTTCTGTCTGGCCATTGCGAACCAGCTTCCACTCTCCCGACCAGTGCCCGTTAGAATGATGTTTAACATGGCCAATCAAGATATTATCTATAGAGTAGTCTTTCGATGCTTCCGCTATTTGTTTCACGAAGCCCGCCCTAATATCTGGAGCCCGAACCTTTCCTGCATCTATATCCGTGTTCAGTGGCCACGACAAGGGCAACCCTCGACTCATGGCCGCACGGATGACTGCTTGGTTAATTATATTTAGCGGCTCATCTTTTACCACATAAGGCCTTGAACGCTTTTCAACTGCCAGCCACACCAGCACATCAGGGCGCGGCGCGGGCCATATGGGTAATTTCTTTTTTACCAGCAAGCTCTCTAGCGCTTTAGCACTAAAGCTGAACAACAAAAAATTTAGTGCCTCAGTTCCTTTCTGTCGCTGCTCATAGCGATACCCTTCCACATAGCGCCCGGGAGAAACAATAGCCGCAGCTAACTCTGAGTCATCTACTATGAGCTTGCTCCCTGACACGCGAACTAACACTTCTTTAATTGCCTCACTCATGCCTTTGATACGCTCACCAGTACTCTGGTCGGCCACTTGGACTTCAACTTGATAAAGGTCTTGTTCTTGAGCGGCCTGCAACATCAATGGCAGTAACAAGCAGAGAGTAATAAGTATTTTTTTCATGTGTTATTGGAGCGTTATTCTGGACGACGATCATATCACTCCAGTGACTTAATGACAGCTAACTGGAAAGTCATCGTCTTTAGCTGGGGTTTGCATGCGCACGATTCCCTGAGATGTCAGTGGGAAGCGATTATTCACTAGGCAGTTATTTCTAAAGCTGCCGAGTGTGGGCGCTATCCAACCATCCAAGGGGTCAGGGTCAGGAATAGTTCCCATTAGACGTCGGATCAAGGTGGATATCATTGGCACATACATAGGATAGCAGTAGGTTATTTCCAGCTTGAGTAAATTGGCATCCTGTATCGATACCCCAGAGCCTCCGTCCTTATTAGTGCGATACAGCAAATTATCATTGGGGATCACTCTATTAAAGCGTCCCAACTCATCGTTTACACCGTGGCTATCAAAGGCCGCATCAGTAGGATTCAAGCGTTTAATACAAACGAACTGTTCTGCTTTCGCTTCTTCCAGCACCTTGTTACGCGACCTTTTAACATTAGAAACTTTATCCAGCATAGAGTCAGCTGCTGATGCCGAGCTATATAGGGGGGCCATTCCCCGGGCAAAAGCATATTCAATTGCGCGCTTATCTGCATAGTTTAAGGCCCCAGCCCTCGCCGCCTCAAAAGTTGCATAGTTCAATGTATTCTTTGCATTGAATATAAGGCCTATTTGAATTCCGCCCAGTAACAACAATAGCGTGGCAATCATTATCACTATTGTTTCAACCATTGCCTGGCCTCGCTGTAGCCGAAGCAACATCACCGAGAAGCTGACTCTGGCAGGCTATCCGCATTGCTAGCGGGAAAGCTAAGCGGCTTCGCTTTTAATACGCCGAGAACCTTATTGACCAAATCCAGCCCCTCGTCATACATAGGGTCATTAGGATTAAGGTTTTGCAATAATTGAGTGAAGCTGTTGGCCGATGCGCGCAACTGAATCGTGCCCATATTATTCCACGCCTTATGTAAACGAGGGTTGCGTATCACCGCTGCTTGGTAGGATAAAATAGCCTTATCTGACTGCTGCCCCCTTGCATAGGCGTTGCCCAAACGAAAGCGTAGATCCGCATCTTCCGGGGCCTGCCCTACCAAATTTTCATAAAGCTTTTGCGCCTGACTGTAATCCCCTTGGTTATATGCATTACTCGCTCGAGCCCGCAGCTCTAATAAATCGCCATGTTTAGAAAATGTCGAGCAGGCCGTCAGTGAAATAACAGCCAGCAGTAAAAAACACTTATTCATTTGACCACCACTGCAGAGTATCTCCCTCACTAATATTCAAGCGAGCAACCTCTCCGGCCCGCAACTCTATAACACTATATGCCCGCAATGCCACAGACACTCGTAGCGGCCTTAACCCCTTCACCAACTTCACGACCTGCCGCTGCTTGTTCAAGTAAATCAAATCCAGCGCATAAGACATGCCTATACTGTGTACAGAGTTACAAGGGGTTATCCAAAGAGCTTGGTTCACGCCCAAAGCTTCACGACCTAGCAAGCCTCGAGTACGCTCCCATAAACCTTCAGTCTGCATAACACTATCTATCCACCAACTAGCGTCGTCTTTTCTTACATGCCCAGTCAACATATTATAGATTCATGAATTTCATGGCGATGGGGAAGCCTAAAATAATAAAGGTCACTGGAAATATAAAAACAATCAATGGAAAAATCAGCTTTACAGGGGCCTGCATCGCTTGCTTTTCTGCGCGCTGAAAGCGCTCGTTTCTGCGCTGCTCAGACTGTAAGCGCAAAGTATTTGCCATACTCGCTCCCATCTTCTCTGCTTGAACCATCGCATTAACAAAGCTAGTGATATCAGGCATATTTAAGCGCTCCGACATCCGCTTCATTGCGTCTGAACGGCTCAAACCAGAGCGCAAGTCGCGTAGAACAATGCCAAACTCATTGCGCAACGGCCCCTTCGGCCCCTTGCTCATTGCTTGTTGAATTGCCCCCGTCAAATTAAGCCCAGCCTCTACCGACATGGTAATGAAATCTAGATAAATAGGTAGTGCACGAATCACTAATTTCTCTCTGCGCTTACGAGAATCTGACAACCACACTAGTGGAAAGAAGTACCCCCCAACAAGAGCTCCTACAATCATCAGCAAGGCCTCTTTGGGCTGAAATGCGGCCACCAGAACACAGGCTATTGCGAAGCAAATTAAGCTACTCACATACCGCAAAGCTACAAACTGCTCTGCCGAAAGCAAGTAATTAACCCCCGTTTTTTGCAAGTTATCCTCTACCTTATTTAAGTAGGCATTCGATAGGTTGGAAACAATATGATATGCCACCACCTGAATCGGCATCCATATTAGCTTTAGCCCCGGAGGAAGCTCGTCCATAAAAGCTCTATCTTCATCGGGCACATCGGGCTTATGAGCCGTGCCCAATAAAAACAGTATACCTATGCACAGGCCCGTAAATATCGCTGCTAAATATAAAATTAATACCATGTCAGACGTCTATCGTTGTGACTTTGCGAATAAAGAAAAACCCAAGTACTTCCATCACAAATACAATCGTCAGCACCGCCCAACCTTTAGGTGTCGTAAACAACATACCCATAGCCTCCGGCTCTAAAAAGTACAACATAGTACCTAGTAACAGCGGTAGTGCAGACATCACATAGCCCTGCATTACTCCCTGTCCAGTCAATGCGTCAATTTTACCTTCCATCGTAGCCTTGCGGCGTAAAGTATCAGCCAACTTATCTAACGTTTCAGCCAGGTTTCCGCCCACTTCTCTAGAGATGCGTAGCGCAGCCGCTAACATTTGAAAATCTTGAATAGGTAAACGTCTCTCCATATTCCGCATTGACGTATCAAAGTCGACCCCAACACGCTGTTCGCGCATAAATAGTAAAAATTCTTGATTCAAAGGCGCAGGCTGCTCTTTCACTAGGCTCTCGATTGCCATGTTCAAACTAGCTCCCGCTAATAGAGAGCCAGAAACCATAGTCAGGGCATCGGGTAGTATTTTTTCAAAAGCTTTGTAGCGGCGGCGACGCATAGTCCCATATATTTGAAAGGGCAGTACAACCAAAATCACCATAATGGCCAAGGCCAAAAAGAAGATACCCGAAATAATCCAAACGACGGCAGGAATAATAATGATGGCCATCAGATTCAACATAAATAGTCTACGTGGGTCGACAAATAGAAACATGTCTTCCATATTAACTGTTGCGGTATCCATAAACACCGCCTCATAATCCCCGTAAAACCCCCTTCCTTTGGTAACGCCTACATAAGCAGCCATAAAAACAGCTACGAAGAACAAAGTGGGAATAGACCAGAATAATATATTCATCATCGCTAGTCTCCAAAGATGCTCATATCAACATCAATGCCACGCTCACGTAGATCTTGATAAAGCTGGGGCACCTGCCCTGTAGCAAAAAATGCTCCCGTGACCTTGCCGTTCTCGTCAAAACCTTTTTGCTTATACAAAAAGATATCATTTAACTGCACAATATCACCCTCAACACCCGTCACCTCAGATATATGAGTGATGCGGCGGCTGCCGTCTGAAAATCGTGTTTGCTGTACAACAATGTCTACCGCAGAGGCGACCTGTTCTCGTATAGCCTTAACAGGTAAATCCATTCCCGACATCATCACCATCACTTCCAATCGAGCAATCAAGTCCCTGGGGGTATTGGCATGCGCGGTTGTCAGCGAGCCGTCGTGCCCCGTATTCATCGCCTGTAGCATATCCAGCGCTTCTCCACCTCGACACTCACCCACAACAATACGATCAGGGCGCATCCGCAAACAGTTTTTCACTAGCTCGCGAATCGGCACAGCGCCTTTGCCCTCAACGTTAGGGGGCCTAGATTCAAGAGAGACCAAATTGGGCTGGTTAAGCTGCAGCTCCGCAGCATCCTCTACCGTCACTACTCGTTCTTCGTGGGGAATAAAGTTAGACAATATGTTCAATAGAGTTGTTTTACCCGAACCTGTGCCGCCCGAAATAACAACATTACAGCGCTGTACTACCGCTGTTTCCATAAAGGAAACCATGGCTTCGTTGGCAGACTTAAAACGCAATACATCCTTATACGTCAGCTTCTCTTTAGAGAATTTACGAATAGTCAGGCACGGGCCCTTTAGCGCTAACGGTGGAATAATTGCATTCACACGCGAGCCATCTTTAAGGCGTGCGTCAACCAGCGGTGAGCTTTCATCAATACGACGTCCAAGGGGAGTAACAATTCGTTCGATAGCTGACATCACCGCTTCGTCGCTACTGAACGAGACATGGGACTTGGTTAAGTTGCCGCTGCGTTCAACATATATATCGTCAAAGCCATTCACCATTATCTCGGTGACGGCTTCATCCGCCAACAACTCTTCTAAGGGGCCCAAGCCCACCGCTTCATTAAGTACATCCGACTTTAAGCGGTCTCGGTTAATATCGTCTGGGATTTGAGAGTCTAAGGCTTTCAATGCCTCTTCAATCAAGCCCTCTATATTAGATCTCAGCTGGGCTTCATCCATGCTGCCGATGTCAGTGCGGCGCAAATCCATCATGCGCAACACTTCCTGATGCAGGCGGTTTCTCCACATATACTTCTGGGCTTGCTGAGCCTGCTCTATGCCCTCCCCTTGGGCGGCTGTAAAAGTGTGAACATTGCCTATCATTGTTTGCATAGACATGTCTTCAAAAGACTCTGCTTCGAGCTTTACAGGAGTAACTTTAGCCTCTACCCCCGGGGTAGAGACCGCAGGCTCCACCGAGGGAGCAGAACCTGGAGCACTGGGTATTGGCTTGGTAACTGAAGGGGGCGTCTTTTTTGGCTGATCTTGATTACTAATGCCGACTTGAAGCTCATAAGCTGCGATATTAATCACATCGGCAGAGCGCAGAGGTCCATAACGGGTGACTTTGTTACCGTTGACCAAAACGCCAGAGCCATCACTGCGGTCCTCTATATAAATTCCTTTTTCTGTTTGCTCTAGTACCGCGTGTGAATGAGCAATACGCCAGCCGCGTATTTGCACCAAGTTATCCCGCGACTTTCCAATCGTAGCGGTTTTCCCCGGGCAATTTATTTTTTCTTGGCCTTTGCCCTTGTCGTAGGTAATAACAATATCAAACATTAGCTTAAGCCTTAATCCAGTATGCGCTTGTCGTCTTCAAGAGCTTCAAAAAACTGCTCTCGCAGAGTATCCGCATGCTTAATAGCTGCCTTATTTATTTCACTATCCGCGTCGACAATATAAGGAGTAACAAAAATCACTAGTTCTGACTTAGCGTTACGGAAGTTATCATTCCTAAACAATCGGCCTAAAACGGGGATGTCTCCCAAGCCTGCCAGCCTTGAGCGGTCTTTGGCTATTTCACTATTAACTAAACCAGAAATCACAAAAGTATCGCCATCTTTAAGACTGACGTCGGTAGATGCCTTGCGTGTTCTAAAGCCTGGAATATTATTTACTGCTAGTGACTGGTCTACCGTGCTTAGCTCTGTCTCAACTCGAGCAGTAATATTGCCTCTATCGTCGGCCAATGGCTTAAACGTCAGCTTTATACCAAATTCCTTAAAACTCACTTCACTACTGCCCAATGAAGAAGTTGTTGGCAAGGGTACTTCGCCGCCGGATAAAAATTCAGCTTCGCCGCCACTGCGGGCACTCAATATAGGTTCTGCCAAGATATAAGCATCACCACTATTTTTCGCTAGGTTGATCGCTGAAGTAATATTTGTACCTATTCCAAAATAACCAAAGGAATCTCGGCCGTTTGTAGGGTCAGTTGCAGCAAGGCCGATACCACCTGTTGCTGGGAGGTTATTTATGACCGAAGCGCCTCTACCAGACATGCTCTCTGACACGATGCCTGCCGAGGGCCCGTTAATCGACTTAGACCAATCAATGCCTATGCTCTTAACCTTGCTAGTATTAAATTCGGTGATTTGCACCTTCAGATAAATCATTTTTTCTGCGCTGACTTGTGCCGTCTTTGTAAAGTCCACTACGTTAGGATATAGCTTAGCCACCATCTCTATTAAAGCCTTTCCGTCTGCGTCAACAGTACCGTCCAATATAATATTGGCCCCTACACGTCTCTGGGTCACACCCTGTAAGCTTTTAGTTAATGAGCGTATCTCTCCGGCTTCACGGGACAAGTCGTTTTTGCCTATTCGGATTTGAAACTCCCGCTCCTTACCCGTTTTAAGCCAAATGTGCATCTTAGTTTCGCCTTCGCCTTCGGCTAATAGCAATAACTGACCATTCTCTAAGATGGAGGTGCTCAGCAAGCTACCGTCGCCGACGGCAACACGCTTAATCGCTCCCAGCTTTAGAATATGCATGTCGCCCTTATACAGCTCGATATGGTGTGCCTGAGCTACGCCTGCAGATAGCAACAATACAAAAGCCATAGAGACTAATTGAAAAGCCTTAAACATGTTTTTAACCTTATTTTTTGTAGAGCTCATAACCATTACTCCTCTACCACTGGAACTTCATTAACTTCTGCAACACCGTCTTTACTCACGCCGCCAACAATATAATCGACGTTATAAGTTTTAGCGTCTAAACCTGGAATTGCACTGATGTCAGCGGTTAATCCGTCTAGCACTTTTCCATCCTTAGTTCTCACAATGCCATCAGCCCCAATAACCACATCATCAGGGTCGACAATCGTTCCGTCGGGCAGCATTAACATGCCGTCTTTATTCAACTTTGCTCCCTGAATAACAGCGCCATTGCTCGCAACCACATTGCCATTGGCGTCGGTTTTCAAGCCACCTATGCCTACACCAACCGTTGCCTCAACAGCACGGCCATCTTTGGTGTAGACCTGGCCATCCGAGCTAACCACCAAGTCTTCTGGATCAACCAGTGTCCCGTCGGCCAAAACAACCTTGCCATCTTTATTGATATTTAAGCCCGCAATAACGACGCCATCTTCAGTAACCAGCTCTAACTTAGGCTTACTTGCCAAAGGCTTCGCCGATACGCCTGCGAGTACTTTTCCGTCCTTGGTACGAACAACACCGTCTTTGCCAACAACTATATCGTCAGGATCAACCACCGTACCATCTGCCAAGACCAGCTTGCCATCCGCACGTTTAGTTACGCCCTGTAATACCTGCCCATTGATTACGACACCTTTTGATTTAACACCTTCAAGTATCTTGCCGTCTTTAGTACGTACTACTCCATCCTTACCGACTACGATGTCTTTCGGGTCAACAACTGTGCCATCAGCCAAGACAAGCTTGCCGTCAGCTCGTCGGGTTACGCCCTCTAGTAACTGCCCATTCACTACTACATCAGTACTTGCACCGTTTTCTAAAGATTTTGCCGATACGCCTGACAATATTTTTCCATCTTTAGTACGTACAACACCGTCTTTTCCTATGACGATATTGTCAGGGTCAACAACCGTACCGTCAGCTAATACTAATTTTCCGTCGGCTCGCTTAGTTACGCCCTGTAGCACTTTCCCATTAACCACGACGCCCTTAGACTTAACCCCCTCAAGCACCTTGCCGTCTTTAGTGCGTACAACACCATCTTTACCAACCACGATATCCTTAGGGTCGACAACTGTGCCGTCGGCCAACACCAACTTGCCGTCGGCTCGTCGAGTTACGCCCTCTAACAGCTGTCCTCCAACCATTACCGCTTTCGTCGTCACTCCAGCCAGAACTTTTCCATCTTTAGTGCGTACAACGCCGTCCTTACCTACAATAATATCTGCGGGATCTACGGCCGTGCCATCTGCCAACACTAACTTGCCGTCGGCGCGTCTAGTCACCCCTTCAAGTAACTGGCCATTCACCATGGCGCTGCCCTTGCCGGCCAGCTTCACCTTGCCACCGCCTAAGCCTAAGCCCTTGCCGCCATCAAGCACAATGCCGTCTTTAGTTATAATTGACCCATCCGCAGCTACCGTTAATTCACTCGGATCTATTACATTGCCGTTGGCATCAACAAGTTCACCCTTTTCATTCACAGTCAAACCTCGGCCACTCAAAACCACACCATCCTTAGTCATGATCGTGCCGTCAGCCATAACCACCAAATCTTGGTTGGCTAAAGCAACGCCATCTTTGGTGCGCAACACACCGTCTTCGCCAAGAATAAAGCCAGCTGCCGCTGCCGCCGCCTCGCGAATATTGGCGTTTTCAGCTAGCTTTTCCGCATGCTCTTTTAAGTCTTTAGGGCTAAATTCGGTGAACCCCGAGCCACTGGTATCGTTGCGATTTCGCAGCAAGGCTAGTAAATCGCCCTTGTCTTGCGCCGTTGCAACCAAAGCTGCTTCCTTTGGCGTTACATTAATGGTCAACGTAGTGAAATTGCGATCTGGGTTCGCATTAACACCGCCACGTAATAAGCGGACTTTCTCCTCATACTCATAAGCAGAGTCTTGACCTGTCGCCAACACTTCAATGTTCTCTAATACAGGGAAGATAGAATCCATTTCTCCTTCTTTCTTGGCCTCACCAACAGAACCTGCTGGCAAATTAACCAACAAATCAATTTTGTTACCGGGGCGAATAAAGCCACTAATCGTATTTACCTCATCTACTTGAATCGTCATCGCTCGGCGCTTCAGGGGAATAGTGTCAGAAAAGTCTTCTGGGAACTTTTCGTCTACGAAGCTATTCAACACCATATTGCCCTTACCCAGATTCTGAATAATGACCTTACCTTCAATGCGGTCAAAATCATTAGGGCTTAAGGCATTAACGTTCACAAAGCTTGCAGGAACATCCCGAATGGATAAAACACTGGCATCCAGCTTAGTTCCTTTCAGGATGTCTTGACTGGCCACTAACACGGAACGGTATTCAACTTTCGGTGTGAGCTCGTCACGTAGTTGTTTTTCTCGGGCCTTTAGGTAAGCCACGGATAAGAGCGCGGCAATTAAGCCGACTACTACTGCGCCTATTAGCAACTTAACGGTGTTGTCGCTGGAGTTTTGGTTAGAGTTAGCCAATGTCTATGTCTCTTGTGTAAATGAAATTAAGTTTATAACGAAGGGAACGAAGGTAACTTATCAGGCAAGGCCGCCTTAAAGTCTGTCAACTTACCCGTCGTTTCCATGTATTTATCTGCAAAATCTTTCATAGCCTGGTCGCCACCACGCAAATCGCTAGCCAACTCCGGGTATTTTTCCAAGGAGTCGTAATAGTTCGCCAGCTCAGTTAAATCATCTGTTTCCGGAATGTCTGACAGGGATATTGCATAGCTGTAACCGTTTTGCTGACTCACAACCGCTTGGCGCAAACTTTCATTAGAACCCAGCCCTGGAGTTAGTAAAGCCATAGCCAAAGCACCAATAACAACTATATATTCCACCATAGATTGGCCGCGTTGCTGCTTAAATATTTTAATAGCCATGTACAACCTCGTTCGCAACCACTGATGTCTTTCCGTCACTCCGGCTAAAGGTCATGCCTAGTGACTCAGAGCCCTTACTTAAATACAGCACATGCCCACCGTTCAATTGTGACGACCTATCCATAGCGGTATGCCAGCCATTATTGGCATAGTGGTTACGGTAGTAAGCAACATTACTCACAACCGAGAATTTATTTTGCAACATTATCGTGCGTGACTTCTTCCCAACATCTTTATAACGGTTGTCATTCACTACAGTACTACCCGCCATTTGAGGAAAACCTTTACCTTTTCTTCCACCCAGCTTTCTGCCTTTTTCCAACAGCTCCGGCAAATCACTGACCCCCAGATAACCCCAAGCTCCGCCGCCGGCACGTGGCTGTACTTGTACATTCCAATACTCTTTACCTTGCTTAGTACCGATCATCTTCCAAGGCTGCATATCCACTTCAGCAAATTCGCCTTCCCATTCTTCGCGGTAAAAGGTCAGCACATCATCCATGCTCATATTAAGCACGGTAAATTTACGTACCTGAAGCTGCATACCTTCAGTTTTAGCGTCGGGCGTCACCCATTCTACTTTGGCCTTCGGCGGTGCATCAAAGCCTCTCCCAGCCCAAGAAAAGCAAGGCAAGAGCAATAAGCTAATAAGTAATAGCGTTTTACTGAAACTCACAATAGCCCCCGTCACATGCATGATCGCCACCGCCTTCTAGCTTGCTAGGATGGATAGTGTCCTTTTCCATATAACCAAACGTCAAACTGCTGCGACTCAACTCAGGAGACAATAAAACTGTCGCAGCGATGTCTTGCAAGGGAAAGCCGCCTGGGTTCAGTAATACATCCAATAGAGAGGTCGGTACCAAGCCTTTGGCTTGATAAACCGTGTGATCTCCGCCACCAGCACTCCAGCCGTCGGTCAGGACTCCTGCGCTGGCCTGCATATTCAATACTTGGCTAGTTAAAAACAATGGTGGCCGATTAAAACTATCCTGAAAAGTAGCGTAAGTGGGTGGTTGCTCTACACGTAGCGCAACCTTGCTCTTTGAATAGCCATTGCCATTCAGCGCATCAAAGCCGAAGGGCGCGCCCACGGCACTCAATATGCTAGCAAAGGCTCCCAAGATAGTATCCAGTACTCTCAATATTCCCGTTAGTACATAGGTTGGGTCAGGGGTGGGCTCACTCGGCTGTAACGTTGAAGTTCGATCTACTCGATTAGGGTCATACATAGTTGAACCGTCGTGGTAAACCCACAATGGATTGCCATCAGCAGTGATGAAGCCATGTCTATCCTGCGCACTACTTAATTCCGTCCCCGTGCGGGAATATATGCGACGTTGGGTTTCTCTCTGTACCTGGGCCACAGTTTTAAGGGGCTTGGCTGACGTTGCCATCTTGTCGAAGCCAGTAGGTTGATCATCTAGGTCAATATAATTGGCTGTATATTCCCAAGCCTGGTAACGTGCAGCCTGAATAGCCGAGTATTTCATATCACCATATTTGCCTAGCGCTGGGATAATAAGAAACACAGGTACCAAAACAAAAGCCGCGGCGACAACAAATTCACTCATGGCTTGGCCGTACTGATTTTGAGTGGTTTTCTGGACAATCACGAGATCATATCCAACAAGTTTTTAAAATCGTCAACAATGGGGCCAAAAGGCAAGTTTGGCAGCCACAATTGTTTCTGCTGCATACCTAAAGCCGTTATACGATCCAAGTAAGTCGTATCTACTAGGCGCGCCTGCCAATAGGGGTTGAAGCCACTGCCATACTCTACTTTGCCGTCGGAGCGCGCAAAGTACGATAGCGTAGTGGGGCGACTAAAATACACCTCTGACTTAGCCATTACCGCTATCTCCCCATCCGCATGCTCTCCCGGTAATGCAAAGCGACCTTTAGATGTGCTGCTAGCTATATCAGAGACATTTTTAGTTAAACCAATAATTAGATAAGGCGCTTCAAAACCAAACACCTTATCGCCTAGCTTTATGGTATCCGGTCCAGGCTTAGTATCGTTATAGCGCGGCAAACGATACTTGGTATTAGTGTTGTACTGGGCTACCGTCATACTTGGCCCCTGCACCGCACGAGGCCAGGGGATAACCCAAGGCACCCCCCAAGTGGTCGGCGTCGCGCCTGGGCTACCACCATAGGCATGGTCTTCTACTTGACCGTTATAGCGATTACTAGGCCGCATGTTCTTTACCGGCACGGGCACCAAGCTTCCAAGCTTGCCCGTTGTCAGCGCAGCTTGGCTAGCCCCCACACCAACAGGCACCCCAATATTTTCGTCAATATCGACTCCAACACCAAGCAGTTTCAGCATAAAGCGTATCCGCATATCCATAGATGTGGTATCAACTGCAGACCAACTATAGTGCTGTTCGCCGCTCTTCGCTGACTTATAGCGCAGGTCAGAGCCTCCTCGGCGATTCAAATCCAAGCTCAAACTGACATCCGCTTCTAAAATCCGAACCTTGCCCACTAGCGGTATGGTTGGACAAACACAAAACGAAATACGAGGAATGCGAAAAAAAGGAATACTCCAGCCCCCCGTATTGGTCCAAGGGTTCCAGCGATTAGTGCTGAACTTATCTCTAGACTCGTTAACAATAGACGCTAGACGCTCTACACCGGCTTTTTGCTCGTCTGTGCCCGGCTTGGCAAAGCTGCGAAAATGAGGGATCAGTGCAGCTTTCTTATCTTGGGCATAAGAGGTAACAAAAGAGTTTCCACTAATAGACAGGTCGTTGAAGTAGGTAACAAAATGTCCCGCCAAAGCAATGAAGCCGAAACCTGAAATACTGGCGTTATCCGCATTTTGCTTTAGCATTTCATTGATCGCAAAAGCACTAAAAATGAGCGTGACAAAATGAAAGGCTCGCTGTGCGGTGCTGTAGACCATATTGATTATAACTATAGCTTTCGAAGCTATTTTTGCGATTGCATTGACCGCTCTCTCAAGCGTATTGCCTATGCTCGTCAACACACTCAGTAAAGCGTTAATCGCCGTTTGCACAAACGTCAACAGCCCCAAGGAACCCGCTGAAAGCGCTGATAGGATGGGCTGAAAGTAAAAAGTTAAGGTGGGGCCAATGGTCCTGAACATAACAGCCCAAGACAACAGGCCTAATATTTGCCCCATAGCCACTTCATTGGCGACCATAGCGCGGTTGGTATAGGCGGTAAAATTAAGGTCGCGGGCTTCGATAGTAGATACACTATAGGCCGCTGCATCAGCTGCGTTTTGCAACTGCATTTTTTCGCTAACAAGAATAGCGTTATTGCCGACCGACAGGCCAACAAGAATGGTAACAATAGACACCAGCAGAACCAAGACAATCGCCTGTCCACCCTGCTTTCGCATAGAAGTATGCCGTAATCCCTTCACCCTAACTGAAGCCATTGTCGCCCTGACTAATGATTATTAGTGTAATAAAAAAGCCCAGCTTATGCTGGGCTTCACGACCGAGTTCTTAGTTATTTGTTTCGTAGTTAGACAATGTCTTAGTTGTCGCGCCATCGGCAACAGCTGCTGCCGCTTTTGTTGAAGCCTGTGCCTTAGCCGCTGTACCGTCTTGACCCGCAAGCTCAGTTGCAATTGCACCTGTTTGACTACGGATAGTGTCGCCAAAAAAACCATATGCGGCGATGCCGGCAATAGCGATCAATGCAACGATAATGATGTACTCGGTCATACCTTGACCTAACTGTTTAGTGAATTTTTTCATATGCTTCTCCCATTGAATAAAATAAAGGCCCTGCCTTAATGTTAAGAATAGCAACATTTACACGGAAGCCCTAGACAAATACTCAACAAATGTGCAACTAACTCGTCATTCCTACAATTTAACTCCGCAAACAGCCGCCCCTAGCCCTAGAGTGTTTCAGCAAACCACCCAACAACAGCCCCCAAAAGCAAGCCAAGGCCGCCAGCTCCGCATGCTCCATGCGCATCCACAAAGCCAAGGCCGCCAGCAATGCAGCCAAAGGAACAACAATTACGCGCTCCCGCCCTGCCCATGCCGCAGTGAAATAACCAATCAACGCTGCCGCTAACAGTAAATACACAAACACCAGCGCCAACCAGTGACGGTCATTCAAATAATCCAAATTTAGCAACTGCACGCAGTAAACCAGTTCTCTTTCGGTCGGCAAACCATCACAACTAGCATAGTACGTAGCTATATCCAGGTTATTGTCGATATTCACTAAACGCCAACCGTTTAAAGAAAAAAAACCTAAGCCGATAACAATAAAACTAACAACTACGCCAAAAACAAGGGGTTTCACGCGGAACGGGCTGACAAAAGACACAATGACTCTCTCAAGATATTTTCCTGCAATCTAACCCAAGCCCCGCATATTGGGAAGAGCTGGCGGCCATACAGCGACTATATATTGATGCGGACAGCCCAGCAGGGTGATAGAATGCGCTCCCCTGACCCCCTGCACAGAACAAAGATATGACTGACACAACATCAAATACATCCCTTAGCTACCGCGACGCGGGCGTAGACATTGACGCGGGCAATGCCCTAGTAGACCGTATCAAGGCAGACGTTAAGCGCACTAATCGCCCTGGAGTGATGGGTGGCATTGGAGGTTTTGGCGGGATGTTTGAGATACCGGAAGGCTATAAGAAGCCAGTATTAGTGTCGGGCACAGATGGTGTTGGCACCAAACTCAAGCTAGCTCATCAGCTGGACAAGCACGATACCATTGGTATCGACTTAGTCGCCATGTGCGTGAATGACATACTAGTACTAGGCGCGGAGCCACTGTATTTCCTAGATTACTACGCCACTGGCCACCTAGAAATTGATGTAGCTGCCGATGTGGTTAAGGGCATCGCTGACGGCTGTATTCAGGCCGGCGCTGCATTAATCGGCGGCGAAACCGCTGAAATGCCAGGCATGTACAGCGACGGCGACTACGACCTAGCAGGCTTCTGCGTAGGCGTAGTGGAAAAAGATAACATCATCGACGGCACACAAGCAGGTGCAGGGGATGTATTAATTGGTCTGGCCTCTTCCGGTCCACACTCGAATGGCTACTCTCTAGTTCGCAAGGTGATTGAACACGCAGGCGCTGATCTAGGCCAAGCCTGTGGCGACGTAACACTGGGCGAGGCAGTTTTTGCCCCTACCCGTATCTACGTAAAATCCGTATTAGAAATCATCAAGCGCCACAATATTCACGCCCTATCCCACATCACCGGCGGTGGTTTGCTAGAGAATATTCCGCGCGTTATGCCAGAGCATACACAAGCAGATATCAGCGTATCCGCATGGGAGTTGCCTCCGGTATTCCAGTGGCTGCAGCAAGCCGGCAATATCGATGCTCAAGAGATGTACCGCACCTTCAACTGCGGTATTGGCATGGTGCTAGTGGTCGCAGCCGAAGAAGCGGATGCGGTATTAGCCAGCGCTGCGGAACTGGGCGAGACTGCCTTCAAGCTAGGCTCGCTATCTAGTTCTGAGCAGGCTGAGCCTTTAGTTATTGTTGCCTGAGTAACATGAACGCCAGCAAAGCACGTACCGTTGTCCTTATATCAGGGCGCGGCAGCAATATGTCCAGCCTCCTGACTGCATCCCAGAATGGCAGCTGCCATATAGATATTGCAGCGGTTATCTCTAACCGCCCACTGGCCCCAGGCCTGCAAAGTGCAGCACAAGCGGGGGTAGCCACCGAGTGTATCGATCACACCGAATTTGATAGCCGTGCGAGCTTTGACGCCAGCCTTGCTGAGCGTATCACCAGCTATGAGCCAGAATTAGTCATTTTGGCCGGCTTTATGCGCATCCTCACCCCCGAGTTCACGCGGCAGTTCGAAGGACGCATGTTAAACATCCACCCTTCTTTACTTCCCAAATACCCCGGCCTAAATACTCACCAGCGTGCCATCGATGCGGGTGACACTGAGCACGGCGCCTCGGTACACTTTGTTACTGCAGAGCTAGACGGCGGACCAGTAGCCGTGCAATCCGTGGTCCCCGTACTAAAGGGCGACAATGCGGATAGCTTAGCAGAGCGTGTTTTAAGCACAGAGCACCAGCTATATACCGTTGCTGCCGACTGGTTTGGACGCGGGTTGTTAAAAATGGCGTCCAATAAGGGAGTGCTATGTGAACAAAACCTGAAAAAACCCGTCATACTCAGGAATGCACAATTAGAAGGAGTCGAACCCGTATGGCACAAGCTACTCACATCCGCTGGCCCGCTAGCACAGCAATAAGCTTCGCAGCTGCGTTTTTCAAGTATGCCTTAGCAGCTGCAGCCCTGAGCATATTCAATCTCAGCTATGCTGTAGATAACACCTCCGCCTTCCAGTTCAAAGCCTTCAGCGCCGAGTACAAGCTTAAAAAAATCGGTATGACCCTAGGCACCGCTAAGTTCTCCCTGCAAGAAACTGCCGCCGACACTTGGCAGTACGCCTCTAGCATCAAACCCAGCGGCATGGCCCGCATGTTCTCTAAGGACGAGTTCAGCGAAGCCAGTAGCGTATTGTTCAAAGATGGCCTGCTCACCCCTGCTGGCTACCAATATACCCGTACCGGTAAAAAGCCCGAAGTCGCCAGCGTCAGCTATGACTGGACCGCCAAGCAAGCAACATTCACCCGCAACGGTGAAGAACAACGCCTAGCCTTGCAAGACAGTCACCAAGATCGCTACTCAATGGTATTAGCCTTAATGCAAGCCACTGCCCAGGGCCAGCAGGACATGCAATACCAAGTGATTGATAAAAGTATGAAACTACGCAGCTATAGCCGCGACGGAGAAGAAACCGTCAAAACAGCACTCGGTAAGAAAAACACGATTCGCATCATTCAAAACAGCGGCCGCCGCCAGATACACTACTGGCTAAGCCCCGAGCTAAACTATATTCCCGTGCGCATCGAACAGTTCAAAGAGGGTAAAAGCCAGTTAAAGCTCACTCTTAAAAAGCTCAGATGGACGGATTAAAGTAATTATTAGATAAATTACAGCCTTATCAGAATATTCCTACACTGCTTTACGAGCTTCACCCTATAAGCCCTGCATGTGTTTTGGCATAGTAAACACATGGAAAGGACAGGCAGGACGCCACTCGACAGGAGTCGTTTAGAACACAGTCATGATGACTGGCAGCCTTAAAACTGCAATTACGGATAGCGAACACCCAACAACATCGCACCTATCGCCCTAAGGCCCCCCAACCTTAGGGCTTTTTTTATGCCCATGGATGGGCGGTATGCCGCAAGGAGCCAGGGATGGCAGTGCGGCGCCGCAATGAACTTCCCTTCCCCCCAACAACCCGCTAGCATTCGCCTCATAAACTTAAAGGCTGTCAAATAAGCATGATTGATTTACAAGGCAAGTGGCAAGAACTACTAGAACCCGAACTAGAAAAGGACTATATGCAGCAGCTTTCGCGCTTTCTGCAACAGCAACGCCAGCAAGGCAAAGTCATTTATCCCACAGAAGAAAACACCTACGCCGCCTTTATGCAAAGTCCTTTTGAAAAGATCAAAGTGGTCATCCTAGGCCAAGACCCTTATCACGGGGCAGAACAAGCTCATGGGCTATGCTTCTCCGTGCAGCCCCATGTAAAGGTTCCTCCATCCCTATTAAATATATATAAAGAGCTGCATAGCGATCTCGACCTAGAAATTCCCTTTCACGGGCATTTGCAGCCCTGGGCGCAGCAAGGGGTATTTTTGCTCAACGCAACACTCAGTGTAGAAGCAGGCAAGGCAGGGTCGCATCAAGGTCAGGGCTGGGAGCAATTCACCGACTGCGCTATACAACAGCTCAACCAAAACGGAAACAACATCGTATTTTTGCTGTGGGGCAGTCATGCGCAGAAAAAAGGCGCTTTCATTGACGAGAACAAGCACCTGGTACTGAAAGCCCCCCACCCTTCGCCGCTATCATCATATCGCGGATTTTTTGGCTGCCAGCACTTTTCGAAGGCCAATAAGTATCTGATTGAACACAATATTGCCCCAATTGACTGGGATCTCACTTCGGCGTCCTAGGCTATTCGCGACAACTTAAAACATTCGTTTGAATCGACCACTTTAAACAAGCGTTTGCCGCATAATTCTCCTAACATCTGCCGCAGACATATAAATATAGACTCAGGAAAAATGATGAACGCAATGCAGAGTATTTTGACCTCATATGAAGACTGGATGGAACGCCGCCCTACACAGGCGCTAATAGTACACGTGAGCATCTATCTAGGTGTATCCGCTGTAATCATTGGTATCGGCTTAGTCGTCTCCCAGTAAGCCCTCCCCGCCTACAGAGTAAGATCTACTTAACCTTGCTCTGTAGGGCTAGACGAATCAACTGCTCGACCGTCTCTCCCTGACCAGCAATCGCACTCACCATCTTGCTCGCCTCTGGCGGCTTATAACCCAAGGCCATTAAAGCGTTCACCGCATCCTCTACTGGGCTCTCTTGTTGTTGCTCCATATTCTGGAGATCCGATGCAGATAGGCTGCCAGCAGGTAGTTGAACCATACCGTTGAACACTTCTTTTTCCAGTTTATCCTTCATCTCGATAATCAAGCGCTGGGCAGTCTTTGCACCCACTCCCGGCAGCTTAGTTAACGCCTTGCTGTCGTCCTGTTGCACATAGCGCGCAAAGGTCTCGGCGGTAATACCCGACAATATGGCCAGCGCCATCTTTGCACCCACACCGGATATTTTAATCAGCGCCTTAAAAAAGCGGCGCTCTAGTGTCGTGGCAAAACCAAATAACTGCAAGGTATCTTCACGCACATGGGTGTGAATTAAAATCTTTACCTGCTGGCCTTCCGCAGGCAATTCATAAAAGGTCGACATAGGAGCAGATATTTCGTAGCCCACGCCGTTAACGTCCAGCAATAGCTCTGGCGGCTGCTTGTGAATAATAGTACCTGACAGTCTTCCGATCATTTTTTCTCTATGTTTAACTCAACGTTACTTTAATCTAAAGCGTGTGCCACGTTTACGACTATTACCACGTAACTGCAACTCGCCACGCAGGCCTCGACTATGACTGTGACACAGAGCAATACCTAGCGCATCCGCCGCATCCGCTTGCAACTTATCCACGTCAATAGCCAACAATGACTTCACCATATGCTGCATTTGCTCTTTAGTCGCCGCCCCCGTACCGACGATATTCTGCTTCACTTGACGCGGTGAATACTCGCTCACCGGCAAGCCTGCTTGTACCGCTGCACAAATCGCCGCCCCCCGTGCCTGGCCTAACTTCAAAGCCGACATGGCGTTGTTACCCACAAATACATCCTCTATCGCCACTTCATGGGGCTGCCATTGCTCAATCACCTCGGTGACATCTGACAGAATAACGTTTAGACGACTAGGAATATCGCCACCACCCGTTTTAATGACACCGTAAAAAATGAGGCTACTTTTCTTGCCATCAGATTCAATGACACCCACACCCGTTGTCACCGAACCGGGGTCAATGCCGAGTATGCGGATAAGCTCCTTATCAGCCATCGACAGCGCTTCCTTTTAACTGCCAGCGGCGCTTTGTATATAGTGCAGTTCCTTGCACAGTAAACATGATCACCAAGGAGATCAGGGTTATGAAAACGCTAGGGAATGATTCAGCTAGATCAAACAAGCTCATGGTGATACTTAAATGCGCAGACACTACCGCCAACCACACAAAACCAAGCCAGTACTTGCCCTGTAATATTCCCGCAAAAACAACACCGAGCAATACTGGAAAAACTGTCGCTGCTAGCATATCCGCATTTGGCTTTGACTTTAGCAATTGAAAAAATAAGCGAACGACATCGCCGCCCCATAGAACAAACACCAGTAAACTTCCAGCGCCTACGGCGGGCCAAATTTTATACTCCTCAAGTGCCAATCGTCCACCTTTCATCACAAGCTACCCTGAACCATACACCGAAAAATACTAGCCATAGTATTTTACAATACTACTTGAACCTCTATAGCAAAGCACATCGACTGGAGTCAGCCACTTTCACCTAGACTATATATTACGACTTAATTAGAATGCACCGCATCATAGCACTGATGGTAATTAAGCAGCCATTAGCCCTAATGAAAATATTAATACGCCCAAGGATAATGGTATGTTTCGTCAGTTAATTTTAAGCGGTGCGCTAGGAGCATCTTTGTTCCTTTCTGCCTGCGGTGGTGGCGGAGGTGGCGGCCCAAAAACTCCCGCACCAGCTGTTAATACAGTAAGTGGCAGCGCAACCAAAGGCGTAATAGCAAATGGAAAGGTAGACGCTTACGCCATTCGCAATAACACGGTGGAACGCAGTCAAGCCATCGCCTCAACTTCTACAGATGCCGCGGGTAAATACAGCCTCAACATCAGCAATTACAACGGTCCCGTCAGTGTAGAAATCACCCCCCAAGCTGGCACCACCATGCTCTGTGACGTACCGACTGGCTGTCAGACAACACAGGGCGGCACGATCATTGCCTTCGGCCAGCCAGTGCCTTTAACTGACAGCAACTTCAAACTGAGGGCTTTTGTCCCACGTGTCGACAAGACCATTTCGGCCAGCATTACCCCACTTACCCATATGGCGGCGCAATACGCTGAAAGCCAGCTTGCAAGCGGGGATGCTGCAACAGCCATCGACAAAGCCAACAGCCGTGTAGCCAATCTATTCAAACTAGATGGGGATTTACTGGCCTTAACTCCACCCGACATCACCAAAGCAAACAACAAAGCCAGTAAGCAAGAAAACCAGTACGCCGTACTCGCGGCAGCATTTGCTAATGTCGCCCTGTCTATCGACAAGCTAGGCGAGACAATCGATAAGGCTGCGAATAACTTTAGCGCTCATGATGGCCAGCTAACGATGGTTGATCGTGATAACAGCCTAGGCGAAATTACCTTGTCATCGATTACTGGAGCAGCGCTTTCTATTACTACTTCAGCCTCGGCAGACGGCAAACTGGACAGCTCGGTGATCAGTTCTTCAGAAGAGTTATATTTTCTCAATTCACTAGCTATAGCTGCCAGCGAAGACGCTGCTTCGACAGCGAGTAGCACAGCTACCAGTGGTGCGGATGAGCTTGCAAAAACCAAAGCACTAATTGGTGATATTCGCGCACTCGTCTCAGCAGGTCAGAATTACCTAAGCCTCAGCGGTAAAAACTCCCTCGACAGCTTTGAGCAAAAGCTAAGAGCTGCGGAGCCTATTCTGAAAAATAGCGAAAGCATACTACATGCTGCAAAAAAAGCAGGCTTAATCGCTTCCGAGTTCACTAAAAGCATTCAAATTTCCAGCCCTGATAAAAGCAGCCTATTGAGTGACATTTACAATGCTTCTCCTGAATTACAAAGCACCTTACCTGGAACCGTTATCAGTGCAGACTCTAGAATATCTTATGCCGCTTCCACTAGGACTTTAGTTCTAAATGATATCGAGATTGATTCTGTCAAAATGAATTTAAACGTTGACGTATTCCATGCCGATACAGGAAAACAATTCCCTATTACCATTAATGGCCAAGCTCATGATGCTAACTCTCGCATCACCATAGAATCCTTGTTAATCAAGCCTACGCTCTACGCAAACAAAACCGTTAATACTACAGGCACAGCACAAGCGGGGGACATCAACATTAACGACACCTACTCTCTTTCACTGGAGTTCAAAGGGCATGTGGCAACACGTAAGCCAGGAACAAGTGTAGATGGGACTGTGTTTTCTGGTGCTATGAATATTACTTACGTTACTAGTAACCACCGCTTAAAATTAGGCAACGAAATACACAACATCTACGTCTTGCAAAATGCCTATATGGGCGGGCTACTACAAGCTGAGCAAGAACACCTAATAGCCGAGCTAAGCTTTATCAACAGCAACGCCGCTCAAGTCACCCCCACAACAAATGAAGGCGAAATTATCATTGGTCAATTTGCAGACCCATTTGCCACGGGCAGCCTACTATTTACTACCGAGCTTAACGTCGCGCCCCTGGGAAAAACGAAGCTAGAAGTACAAGCCAACCGCACTGGACTTGAGACGGCAGCAGCAAGAGTGAGCTTTGAAAACACAAGCAACAATATAGGCCGTAAAATAAATTTTTCAGCTACAGGCAATTTCAACAGCGACCAAATAACAGGAATGAGCATCAGTAATCAAGACAATGTCCAGCTCAGCGCTGAACAGCTGTCTCCCATATCTGCCAGCTTAAAATTAAACGGCACCCAGTACGCGACAATATCGCAAGTGGGCTCAGGACTGATAAAAGTAAGCTACTCTGATGGCAGTTTTGAAAGCTTCAACTAAAGCAGCACAGCTAACAATACAGCAAGGGGGCGGCTTTTTAGTCGCCCTTTTCGCATTACCGTGGCTGCTATTGACCACCTCTACAGCCCTAGCTGATGCGCCGTATATTGAATTCAGTTCCGATAGCTACAGCCCTGCATTCACTATTCAAGCCCTTATAGATGGTGAGCCTAATACACCAAAATCTGGCGATAGCATTTATAGTTTCAATCGTTTTTCTGCAGGCTGGAGAACCAAGCACTGGTCTATAGGAGTAAGCACCCGATACGATGGCATTATTCGTCATTCACCAGACGCTGCTCTGCTTTACCATCAAGACAAAGCCAAAGTACCTATAGATAAAGACCAGCAATACGACTACCACTTAAGAGCTGACATTCTTCAATCGACAGGCTTAAGCCTTGGCCTGGAAAAGCAAGTCAATCCAATTCTAAAGGTGGCAGCACGCGGCCATGTTTATAAAACCAGTCAGCTAACCAACGGGGCTATTAGCGGCAATATTGGTTTGAATGGGGCTCAACTCAATGGTGGTTTAAACGTGAACTATCGTTACGAAGAAGACAAGCTGTTTGATCGTCCTATAAGCGTGCAACCTACAGGTACAGCTTACAGCTTAGACATAGATATCACAGCAGATTTAGAACCTTGGCTACTACAACTAGAAATCACTGATTTGATACACAGGGCATACTGGGAAGATGCTCCAACGACCATTGCCCATGCTTCACCCAATACCCAGGCAGTTGATGCCAACGGCCTGCTACAGGTTAGCCCTGTTATTCGCGGGCGCGAGTTTAATCAAGATTTTATGCAACGCCTTCCCATGCGCAGCTCTGCATCCGTTTCTAGAAGTATTGCCAAAGAACACTCGATTACCGCCAAAGTGAAAAGTATTGATAATAGATACTACCCAAAGCTGTCCTATGGCCATCAGTTCGACGCAGAACAAAATCTAGAAATTGGCTATGAAACCAAAGCTCGCAGCATTCACATCAGCTGGCAGCTGAGTCAGTTTAGAGTAGGGCTAAGCCTCGACAATAGTTTTAACAAAGCTCACAGAGCACTACTGAACATTAACTACAATATTGATTAGCTATCGCTATCTGACTTCAGGGAATACCCCTAATTTTAGAAACTGGCTAACAGCCTCTGCCGACTGTGGAGTGAACAACATGCTGGTATGGCTTACCGGCAAGACTGTAAAATCATGGGCGTTATCTATAACCGTTTCTTTCACGTGCACCGTGCCGTCGTGGGCGCCGTCACTGATAGCACGCAAGGCGGTGCCCATACCAAAGGGCTGATTACCCGCCAGCACACCTAGCTCTCGCTGAGCCTGCCACTGAGGGGCGTCTTTTAATAAAGCCCCTTCTTGTGCCCTGCCCAGCAAGGCCTTTTGAACAAAGGGGCGCTCACGGTGAATAACAGATAGGTTTTTCGCCACGTCACTGCCTTTATAGGGGCAGCCCATCAGTACCACTCGGCCCGGCTTGATATCATCGAATAGATCGAACATATGCAAGACAATAACACCGCCCAAGCTATGGGCCACCAAATGCACTTCTTGCTCGGCTATATTATCGATGTATTTTTTTAGGCGACGGGCATTATCGGCAGGAGACTTGCGCACACTGGGGTAGTTAAAACCGTAGACGCTATAGCCTTGCTTTTGAAAGTATTGACGCAGGTAAAGCATCTCTAGGGAGTTCATCCAAATGCCGTGGATGAGAACGATGGCTTTATTGTTGTTCATGTTTTTTAGCCTTTGAATATCACTCACACAAGCCTATCCGCATTAAACTATTAAAACCAATTGATCATTGTTCACAAAATCATTCAATCGACCAGCCCATGACACATCTATAGAGGAGTGATCTAACTCTAAATAGTCAATGACCTCCTCAAGAGGCCATATAGTCCTTATATTCATCCTGAATAGCTTCCCAAGAATCATATGATTTTTTAGAAATTATCATGTTCGCTTTAGTAAATATAATTTGGAAATTCATTCTCCCTTTAGCCATAAACCTAAATTGGCAAATCCAACATCTTCTGCAAGGCATACAAAGCCTGCTCAGTTTCCTTGGGCGCAACTTTCACTTGATTAACTACCTTACCGTCAACTAGGTTTTCTAATACCCAGCACAGGTGCTGTGGATCAATGCGGAACATGGTGGAACACATACACACCGTGGGCGACATAAAGTGTACATCTACACCCTTTTCCTTCATCTGCTCGGCTAGGCGGTTGACCATATTCAGCTCGGTCGCCACTAACCAGCGCGTGCCGGGCTCAGCGGCCCTGACGGTATTCAGTATATATTCGGTGGAGCCCACGTAGTCGGCTTTTTGGCACACCTCAAAACTAGACTCGGGGTGAGCAATGATGATGGTCTCGGGGTATTTGGCCTTGAAGTTATCCACCTGCTCCGGCTGAAACATTTGATGTACCGAGCAGAACCCCTTCCACAAAATCATCTTGGCGTTTTTGATTTCTGCATGCGTCAAACCGCCGTAGGGCCTATCAAAATCCCACACCACCATTTCTTCCAAGGGGATGCCCATATTGAAAGCAGTATTGCGGCCTAGATGTTGGTCGGGGAAGAATAGAATTTTTTCACGCTGTTCGAAGCACCACTCCAATACATGTTGCGCATTGGTCGAGGTGCAGATAATGCCTTCGTGGCGCCCACAAAAGGCCTTTAAATCCGCCGCCGAGTTGATGTACGTCGTCGGTGTCACATGCTTATCCGCATCCTCACCCAAGACTTCTGTTAGCTCTTTCCAACAGCGCTCCACATTGGCAAGATTCGCCATGTCTGCCATCGAGCACCCCGCCGACATATCGGGCAGTATTGCCACCTGCTCATCACTGGTTAAGATGTCCGCCACTTCCGCCATAAAATGCACGCCGCAGAACACCACATATTTAGCACTAGAGTCCGCCGCAATACGCGACAGCTTAAGCGAGTCTCCTGAGGCATCGGAGAACTCAAATACTTCATCGCGCTGATAGTGGTGCCCGAGTATTAAAAGGTCATCGCCCAGCTTTTCCTTAGCAATGCGGATACGCTGCTGACACTCTTCATCGGACATCAACGCGTAACGATTAATTTCTACGGGAACAGCTATTGAACTGGCTACTGAGGACATATTTTTCTCCGTGGCGCGATGCCACTCATACCAAACACCCCTAACAATTAGAGGTGTTTGTGACTACTTATGCTTCTGTTGTTTCTACCGCTGGCTTTCGAATACGCAACGACAATTCTTTTAGCTGTGTTTCATCAACGGCAGAGGGAGCATCCGTCAACAAACAACTCGCAGACTGCGTCTTTGGGAAGGCCATTACATCACGAATAGAGGTCGCGCCTGCCATCAGCATGATCATGCGATCAACACCGAAGGCTATGCCGCCGTGTGGAGGACAGCCGAACTCTAAAGCCTTCAGCAAGAAGCCAAACTTGTCTTCCGCTTCTGCTGCGTCAATACCCAATACGTTCAATGCGGCTTGCTGCATTTCTGGTGTGTGGATACGAATCGATCCACCACCTAACTCAGTACCATTGAGCACTAGGTCATAGGCGCGTGACAATACGGTTTCGGCCTGACCAGCCAACTCATCAGGGTTAGTAATGCTAGGTGCCGTGAATGGATGGTGTAATGCGCTGTAGGTATCGCTCTTCTCGTCGTAGTCGAACATCGGGAAGTCGACAACCCATAGGAACTTCCAACCTTCATTAACCAGTCCACGGTCCTTTGCTACTTCAACACGCAATGCGCCCAGTGCGTCATTAACGATCTTAGCCTTGTCGGCTCCGAAGAATAAGATGTCACCATCTTCTGCGCCGGTGCGTTCGATCAATGCCGCTAACGACTCGTCAGAGATATTTTTAACAATCGGTGACTGCAGGCCGTCGCGACCTGCTGCCACTTCATTCACCTTAATATAAGCCAAGCCGCGTGCTCCATAACGGCTAACGTACTTGGTATAGCCGTCGATCAACTTACGGCTGATAGACGCGCCACCGGGTACACGCAATGCCGCAACACGGCCGCGGGGGTCGTTAGCTGGGCCAGAGAACACCTTGAAGTCTACGTCCTTCATGATGTCAGACACGGTAACCAACTCTAGGTCGATACGCATATCCGGCTTGTCAGAACCAAAGCGCTCCATGGCTTCGGCATAAGGCATACGCTGGAAACCACCTTCCAAGTCCACGTTCATCGCTTCCTTGAACAGATCTTTCATCATGCCTTCCATCATGCCCATGATGTCTTCTTCGTCGATGAAGGACATCTCGATATCCAGCTGAGTGAACTCAGGCTGGCGATCGGCACGTAGATCTTCGTCGCGGAAGCAGCGTACAATTTGATAGTAACGATCAAAGCCAGACATCATCAGCAGCTGCTTAAACAGCTGTGGTGATTGCGGCAAGGCAAAGAACTCACCCGGATGTACGCGGCTAGGCACTAGGTAGTCACGGGCACCTTCTGGGGTGGCACGCGTCATCATCGGCGTTTCCATGTCGAGGAACTCGTGGCCTTCCAAGAAGTTGCGCACAAAGTGCGTAACCTTGGCGCGCATGCGTAGACGCTCTTGCATCACCGGGCGGCGCAAATCAATGTAACGGTAGGTCAAACGATTATCTTCGTTGATTTTATCATCATCAATTTGGAAAGGCGGTGTCGCGGCCGCGTTCAGCACTTCTAGCTCTAGGCCAAGTACTTCTACCATGCCCGTGGGCATATTAGGGTTCTCGGTGCCCTCAGGGCGGCGGCGCACACGAGCCTTAATTTTCAACACAAACTCAGAACGAATGCGCTCAGCAATTTCAAAGATTTCAGCACGATCCGGATCAAATACTACTTGTAGCAAGCCAGTGTGATCGCGCAGATCCACAAAGATCACACCACCGTGGTCACGGCGACGGTGCACCCATCCACAAATTTCTACTTCTTGATCTAGGTGTTCTTCGGTAACTCGGCCACAGTAGTTGGAGCGCATCATAGTGAAACTCTTTGCTAGTTCTTAAATCGGAGGGGCGCAATTTTAGGTGTTCAGCCCCTCAGTAGCAAGGCCAGAGCCTGCCTAGATGCTATTTATATGGGCTAAAACAGCATATCCGCATTCAACAGCCCCCCAAACCACAGGACTCAGACAGAATCTGTGAATAACTGGCGAAAAGCCCCTCTTTCCGCTAAAATCACGCCCCAATTAAGAACCACTATAAGATTTAAGAGCGACTCGATGAAAATTAGAAGCATTCTGATTGCCCTGGCCCTAGTAGGCGCAGGCACTGCAAACGCCGCTGGCGACGTAGCTATCGGCAAGAAAAAAGCAGAAACTTGCATGGGCTGCCACGCCGTTAAGGGCTATTTCAATGTATATCCTTCATACAAAGTGCCTAAGGTTGCAGGTCAAAACGCCACATTCATCGAAAACGCCCTAAAAGGCTACCGTGACGGCACACGTGTCCACGCAACTATGAAGGCTAATGCAGCGAACCTGAGCGATCAAGATATTGCCGATATCGCCGCTTTCTTCGCTGCCGAGCAGTACGATACTGAAGAAGCCTCTAACCCTCAGAACTCCGCACTCGTAGCACTTGGCAAAGAAAAATCAGCCTCTTGTGCCGCTTGCCACGGTGCAGCAGGCATCGCAGCCAACCCGCTGTGGCCATCACTGGCTGGCCAGCACCCTAGCTACATCATCAATGCGCTAGAGTCCTACCAGGATGGTCGTCGCAACGATCCAACGATGAAAGGCATGTCGGCTGGTCTGAGTGACGACGACCGTGAAGCTCTAGCCGCTTATTTCGCATCATTACCAGGTGGCGTACAGAGCCTGAAGATGCCTAAGAAGATCAAATAATTTTGACGTTATAAAAAGCTCAACGAAGAGCCCGCAACATCGTAAGGTGCTGCGGGCTTTTTTATAAGCTAAGCTTGTTCAACAGTAGTAATAAAAACACCATGCATTTAAAAACCCTCACCTACGGCGACGACAGCAAACCACCTTTGATTTTAATCCACGGTCTATTTGGCTCGGGCAAGCTGTGGCGCATCTATGCACAGAAGTTCGCAAAGTACTATTGGGTACACACTCCTGATCTGCGTAACCATGGAAAATCTGCTCATATCGACTCCATGACCTACGAGGAAATGGCTCTGGACATTGCCGAGTATATGGACGAGCACGGCCTGCAGACCGCAAATATTCTAGGCCACTCCATGGGTGGCAAGATCGCCATGCAATTCGCTCTGAACTGGCCACAGCGTGTCATCAAGCTAGTCATCGAAGATATCGCACCGATGTACTACAAGCCACGTCACGAGGCGGTAATTGAAGGTATAAAACTGCTCAACACGGTAGAGCTAGAAAGCCGCAGTCATGCGGATAGCCTAGTAAAGGACATTATTGTCGACAATGGCCTGCGCATGTTTTTATTCACCAATATGAGTAAACTGGAGAATGGCAAGCTGGGCTGGCATATCAATATGGACGCCATCTTAGACAACTACGAAGAGATAAGCCGAGCTCCTATCTACAAGAAGCAACCCTATTCCTGCACAACCTTGTTTTTAAAGGGCGAAGAGTCACAATATATATTGGATGAATACCGTCGCAAGATTAAAGAGTGGTTTCCTCTGTCACGCATTAACACCGTTAAAAACGCAGGCCACTGGCTGCACAGCGAGCACCCCAGTACCTTTCTCGATATCTGTTTAAAGTTTTTGAGTGATGAGCAACCCGCGCTGGGTGAAGACGACTGCTCTGGCAGGTTTCGCGAACAATAACCCAGCTAAATACCTGACTTGGGCTTAGCCACGCTGGCCAATAAGCCATCATTCACCTGCTTTTGTGTATACATCAATGCCTGCGCCGACTGCACAGGCTGACCCTCTGAGCGCCACTTAAAGATGCTCATATACTCCGAAACTGCGTGCACATATTTGCGTGTTTCTTCGAAGGGGATCGTGTCTATCCATATATCCATCGGCAGAGAGCCCGACTTGGGGCGCCATTTTTTCACTCTGTGTGGCCCTGCGTTATACGCAGCAGAAACCAGTGGAACCTCATTATCGAGCTCCGCAGCCAACTCTGCCAAATAGGCTGTACCGTAGCGAATATTCACCTTGGGATCATTTAGCTTAGCGACACCCTGCCACTTCCAACCCTGTTTTTTAGCCACGTACTTAGCCGTACTCGGCATCAGCTGCATCAAGCCCCGCGCACCGACACCAGAGCGGGCATCCGCAGCATAAGCCGATTCACGACGCATGATCGCCTGGGCCCAGTTTGGGTCAATACTCACAGACTTTGCATGTTGCTCTACCGCTTGACGATAGGGCATAGCAAAACGCAAATCCAAATCGTCGTAACGGCCTAATTTAGCGGCTATGCGGATAGCCTGTTCATGCCACTGCCACTGATGAGCCAAATGGCCCGCAGTAAGCAACTGCTCTTCGCTTAACGCACTAATGGCTCGTGCCCACTCTACTCGTGCGTAGTTAAGCTGCTCGTGCAACAACAGTTCTCGCACACGCTTAAACGCGGGCAGCTGCGACATGGCCTGAATAGCATCTGCATTTGTACTGAGTTTTTCCGGAGTGAATGCGTAAGGCTTGCCCAGGCGCTCTGCCGCTAGAAAACTATAGTAGCCACGCTTTTCAGCGAGCCTCTCGTAGGCCAACTTGGACACATGAGTATTGCCTATTTCCTGCTCTGCCCGTCCACGCCAATATACCCACTCTGGCTTCACCTGCTCAGCCGGCAGCATGTTCAACAAACTGCGATAAGCCCCGCTCCAGTCCTGTATGCGCAAAGCGGCACGCACCCGCCACTCTCGAACCTGCTCGTCAACGGCCCCACCAGGCAACGCATCAAGGCGAGGCAGTGCATCATCATAGTGACGTTGAGCACTACGCACAGCTAAGCGGCGGCTCAAGCTATGCGATGCCTCTGCAGAAAAACTATAGCGCTTTTGTAACTTAGTCCACAGCAACTCGGCCTCAACAAGGTCTTTAGCCAATACTCTATTCACCGCATAGATGGACAACTTACGATACTGCAGTGGGTAGTTAACAAACGGCTTCGCTGTAACTTGCTTGAGTATTTTTTCTGGCTTGCGGCGCACCGACAGCCAGGCCTTATACTGCTGCAAGCGCACCCCGGTCAATTTTTTAGCCAGAGATTTAGCCAGCCCCCAGTTGCGCTTATCCAGAGCCAGCTCCGTGCGCTGCCATATTAGCTCGTTATTATAGGCTTTTTGTTTTTTCAGCCAGGCCATCACCGGGTCACAAGCCTTCGGCTGGCTTTTCCCGACCAGCCACTTGTGCGTGGCAATAGCCAGTTTCTCTCCGTAATTTAATGCCTTACTTTTTAACTGTGCATTAGCGGCATGGCAGCTGTGGCTGGCATTGCCTTGACGCTTCGCTGATGCAGCTTGGTAATATGTCAAATACTCTGCCCAACGCCGCTCTCTAGCCAACTCGTGCATCCACATACTGCGCGCATAATCACTGAGAAAAGAATCACTGTATTGCTTTATAAATTGATCAGCTTGGGACGCCTTAGCACTGCGTATCTGACTTTTAAAATTGGCATAGTCCAGATAGCGGTGCAGAGGGTAGCCGCGCAAACGGTTTTTTAGCTGTAGAAAATCCTCATGCTGACCAGCCGCCAGCGCTTCCAGTGCCTGGGAGTACTGTTGGCGTTGAACCAGCAATTCAACAGGCGGGTGAGCAGCCTCAGGCAATGAGGATAGGCTACCAGAAGTAGTGATACTGGATAGCGCGCTCGTCACTACGCCGACAGACAACGCCAGCGCACACAAAACCGTGCTGTATTTAATTTCCATTCAAGCCTTTCTCGCTATTGCGGCATAGGCCCGCCGCATTATTTAATAGCAAGTATATACAAGTCACAATTAAGCCGCCAAGCCCTATTGGCGACAAAATCATTAATACATCGACTAGGCTAAAGCCAGAGCGCCTTCAGCCACGCCTACCATCACCTCATCACCCGGGGCGTAACGCCCTTGCAGCAGGGCTTGAGCTAGCGGGTTCTCCAGTTTTTGCTGGATTGCGCGCTTTAAGGGGCGAGCCCCGTATACAGGGTCAAAGCCCGCCTCCCCCAGCAGGTCCAGGGCCGCATCACTAATGCTGAAACTTAAGTCGCGCTCTTTTAGACGCTGCTGTAAATGCTGTAATTGCACTTCAGCGATACTGCGTATTTGCTCTGCTCCCAAAGAGTGGAATACCACAGCCTCATCAATCCGATTAATAAACTCGGGGCGGAAGTGCTTGCTCACCTCCACCATCACGGCCTTTTTCATATCCTCATAACTAGCAATATCATCTAGGGTTTGAATCTCTTCTGAGCCCAAATTCGAGGTCATGACAATGACGGTATTGCGGAAGTCCACAGTGCGGCCCTGTCCATCCGTCAAGCGACCGTCATCCAGCACCTGCAGCAAAATATTAAATACCTCGGGGTGTGCCTTCTCTACCTCATCCAGCAAGATCACCGAATAGGGCTTGCGGCGTACAGCCTCAGTTAGATAACCACCTTCTTCGTAGCCCACATAGCCAGGGGGCGCGCCAATCAAGCGTGCTACTGAGTGCTTCTCCATAAACTCTGACATATCCACCCGCACCATCGCGGCTTCAGTATCAAACAAGAAGTGTGCCAAGGCCTTGGTGAGTTCGGTCTTACCCACACCTGTAGGGCCTAAAAACAAGAACGATCCATTCGGACGACTCGGGTCCGAGATACCGGCGCGAGAGCGGCGTACCGCATCTGAAACCGCCTTCAATGCCTCCGACTGGCCAATCACGCGCTGCTGCAAAGCCTGCTCCATGCGTAGCAACTTATCTTTTTCGCCTTCTAGCATTTTACTCACGGGAATACCGGTCCAGTTAGCGACCACCTCGGCAATTTCTTCCTCGGTGACTTTATTGCGCAGCAAGGTCATTTCTAAGCTATCCGCATTATCAGCCTCTTCCAACTGCTTTTCTAAAGAGGGGATCAAGCCATACTGCAGTTCAGACATACGTGCCAAATCATTTCCGCGCTGAGCTGCCTCCAACTCAATGCGCGCCCTATCCAACTCTTCTTTTATCTGTGTAGAACCCTGCACCGAGGCTTTTTCAGCCTTCCAAACTTCATCGAAGTCTGAATACTCTTTTTCAAGAACAATGATTTGTTGCTGCAGGTCTGCCAAGCGCTTTTTTGAAGCTGCATCGGACTCTTTCTTTAAGGCCTCGCGCTCAATTTTCAGCTGGATCAAGCGGCGGTCTAATTTATCCATCACCTCAGGCTTGGAGTCGATCTCCATGCGTATACGGCTGCCCGCCTCGTCAATCAAGTCAATCGCCTTATCCGGTAACTGGCGATCAGTGATGTAGCGCTGAGAAAGTGTCGCCGCGGCAACAATTGCAGGGTCGGTAATATCTACTCCGTGGTGCACTTCGTAGCGCTCTTTCAATCCACGTAAAATCGCCACGGTATCCTCCACCGTCGGCTCGTCAACAATCACCTTTTGGAAGCGGCGCTCTAGGGCGGCATCTTTCTCTATATATTGACGATACTCATCTAAAGTCGTCGCACCAATGCAATGCAGCTCACCACGAGCCAGCGCTGGCTTAAGCATATTGCCCGCGTCCATCGCGCCGTCTGCTTTACCCGCGCCCACTAAGGTATGTATTTCATCAATAAACAAGATAATCTGGCCTTCTTGCTTAGACAGGTCATTCAGTAAAGCTTTCAAGCGCTCTTCAAACTCACCACGGAATTTTGCACCCGCAATCAGCGCGCCTATATCTAAAGACAATAGCCGCTTGCCCTTAACCCCTTCGGGGACTTCGCCATTGACGATACGCTGAGCCAAGCCCTCTACAATCGCGGTCTTACCCACACCCGGTTCACCAATCAATACAGGATTATTCTTAGTGCGGCGCTGCAATACCTGGATCGCTCTGCGCACCTCCTCGTCACGGCCAATCACTGGGTCAATTTTGCCCTGCTCTGCACGGGCCGTTAGATCAATCGTATACTTATCCAGGGATTGTCGATTTTCTTCGGCGTTGGCATCCTGTACCGACTCGCCACCGCGCACCTGCTCAATGGCCTTTTGCAGGCTATCCGCATTAGCACCTGCATTTTTTAATTGGCTCCCCGCACTGCCGCCATTCTTTAAGGCCGCCAGCAAAACCAATTCTGTAGAAATAAACTGATCACCCGCCTGCTGAGCCAGCTTATCGGTTGTATTTAACAGCTTTGCTGATGCACTAGACATCTGGACGTCACCGCCAGTACCCGACACTTGCGGCAGGGCGTTGACCGACTGCTCCAGTGCCGAACGCAATGCGGATACGTTGACGCCAGCCTTCGCCAGCAAGGGCTTAGTGGCACCGTCCTGCTGGTCAATCAATGACAACAGCAAGTGCTCTGGCTCAATAAACTGATTGTCGCGGCCAATAGCAAGTGACTGGGCGTCGGCGATAGCTAATTGTAGCTTAGTGGTTAGTTTGTCCATGCGCATAGGGAGCACCTTTAGAGTGTTTAGATAAAACAGATATATGGAATGAAGGCATTGTTTCAAGTACGTATATTACAAGCCCGTAAAATACTGTGTACGAAATTAGTATTTATTCACATTAGGAAATTATTTGCACAACTGGAACATTTAGGTATTGTCTCCTCCCCCCCTAAGACGTATACAAGGAAGCACTATGACTACCAACAAATTTCTCTTCATATTCTTAGGCATGCTAGCTACTGTCCACATTCAAGTAGTCCAAGCGGCCGAGTATAACCAACAAAAACCTCCTACCAACATGACGATTGAAGAAGTGTTGCAGATGCAGAAGCAATCTCGCAAACAAGTTCAGAAGCTCCGCGAAAAGGTATATACCGCCGCAAAGAAAAAGCAATCATTAGGTGACATCACCCCTCCCCCGTCCTCTCACTTAGCAGAAGTAGAGCAATTCAAAAAAATGAAACAGGAAAACCTTAAGTGGCAACAAAAACGACAACATGAAGAAACAAAACTAAGGGGAGAATATCGAGAGAGGCAGAAACGCGAACAACAAGACGCTTTTAATAAGCAAATGCGAGAGCAAAGAGGGCTTATAGAGGCCCAACAACAATCTGAACGATCTAGATTACACGGCTTTTAACACACCCTACTGCCAGAAAACATACACACACGTACTTTGACAGCAACAAGCATTAACGCTATAACATACACACCAGAATGTTAAGCGTCAAAAAATGACTAAAGCAACCATACAAACTTGGCTAGACCTCGGCTTCGCAACCCTTATTAACGAGGGTTGCGACGGCCTTTCCGCTGAGAAGATGGCAAAAAAACTAGGCGTTACACGCGGCGCGTTCTACCACCGCTTTGGCAGCCGAGAGGGCTACATCACGGCCTTATTGGACGCTTGGACAGAGTCCTGTGTCCAGCAAATAGAGCAATCTCAGGTATTTTTAAATACACCCTCAGCCCTGCGTGACGCCAAACCTCTGTCGCCCTTACATGAATACGCCTGGGAGCTACCCCATCAGCTGGATATTGCAGTGCGCTCCTGGTCACAGCGCGAACCGCTGGCCCGGCAATACCAAAGCCGCGTGGACAAAATGCGTCTAGGCCATGTGCTGAATATTTTTAAAAGTTTAAATATTTCCATGACCAAAGCCAACCGTATATCCCAGGTAGCCTACATTAGCTTGGTCGGCGCACAACATGTGGTCAGCAGCGTGAAAAGCTTGAGCTTTGAGCAGTTCAAACACGCCCTAGACACAACCCTGCAAGACGCTATAGGCTGATCACCAGTAAGTCGTAGCATTAAAAATTGTTAAGCTGGGATTGACTTACGTAGTACACACACTAAGTACTACTTATTACTCATAAAGGTGTTGCTATGCCCTACCAAGAACTAATCTCTGTAATCGCCCTAACCATGGGTATAGGCTGGGCCAGTGGCATCAACTTGTATGCTGCGGTATTTATGCTCGGC
>Ga0105356_10000178_pt1 | contig 55342 bp, 35 predicted proteins | sample GOMGulsemesocosm_3_FD_83502 | JGI IMG/M metagenome (GOLD analysis project Ga0105356, IMG submission 83502) | Methane-oxidizing microbial communities from mesocosms in the Gulf of Mexico - GOM9D Gulf of Mexico | ecosystem: Environmental > Aquatic > Marine > Cold seeps | place: Gulf of Mexico...
CAGCATTTTGCTGTTAGTAGTCAATGTGGCGGCTGTATTACCCTGACCAATCCTTATTTCAACAAGTACTCAATCAGCTACTAACTGCAACCGCAGACTATTACCAAGTCGCATAAATCAACGCATTGGCCAAGATATATTTAGTATATCGCCATATCACAGCTGAGCAAGCGCCCTAACATGTGCAACCGCACTGCGCCCTAAAGCGCCTGGCATATAACCCCCTTCAAGCATTGACACTATTCCTTCACATTGTAATTGCTGTGAAAGTTCGACTAACTTGCTAGTTATCCAGCTATAATCGCTATCCTGAAGATTAACATCCCCCATGTCATCGTCACGGTGGGCGTCAAATCCTGCTGAGATAAACAACATCTGCGGTTTAAATTCTCGCAAAGCTGGTAACCAATTCTGTTCTACTGCCTGCTTAAACTCAACCGAGCCTGCGCCAGCATCTAAGGGAATTTTAATATGCAGAGGATTAATAGAATGTGCGTCTGAGTAAGGAAAGAAAGGGTGCTGAAAAGTTGAACAGAACATCACCTGATCATTGTCCTTAAATATATCTTCCGTACCATTGCCATGATGGACATCGAAATCGATAATCGCCACCCGCTCAAGATTGAGGTGATCTAACGCATAAGCTGCCGCAACAGCGATATTATTATAGAAACAAAAGCCACCCGCCGCATGCCGCTCGGCATGATGCCCTGGTGGTCGCACATTACAAAATACTGCCTTATGTTCACTATTAAACAGTAAATCAACCGCCTGAATTCCCGCGCCAGCTGCACGTCTTGCTGCACGCAACGTTTGTGGACACATCTGAGTATCCGCATCAACGTTAACCAAGCCTTCCTCGGGCTGTAAAGCCTCTAATTCTGCCAAGTAAAGGCTATCGTGGACCCTTAACAAGTGTTGCTGCTGAACATTTTTGGCGTCAAAATGATCTAGGCTATAATCTAGGCCACTGGCAATCAATCGATCTGAAATGGCATCGATACGGCTAGGATCCTCAGGGTGTCCGCCAACCATTTTATGGCGACGACAATCGAAGTGCGAGATAATGGCAGTGCTCATAAACGACAACTCATGGATTAAACATTAAGATAATCGTATCAAATAGAAGCACAATAAACAGTGGACTTAAGTATCAAATTTTTGATTTCGGGGCAAACAACCAAACATCGCCTAAATCGATACGCACGACGATGTCTAATTAAAATAGCAAGACTATGCGCTAATCTTCATCGCACAGGCAATTTGGAATTTCCCCACGGCTGATTTAGCGCAACGTAAGACCTTCGCGTTGGCCATCAAAGGAGGAACCACGCCACCGCCAGAGTTAACTTCTAAGAATAATTCAGTGTCTTGGGCGAGATCTTGATCTGTTTCAAACGCTAATCCCTGCGCACTTAAATTAGTCAGTTCACCTTGACGAAGTTCGTTGTTGCCATTTATTTTGAATCGAACATCACTTTCTACATCCATTCTTGCAAAAACACGGTTATCATTGTTAGTTACCAACATAATATTTCCCTTTAATAAATTGAGCGTACTACTAAAGCGTAGTTCACTAAATGAATGTATGCTCAAAAAACGCCCAAAAAATTAATTCGTCTAGGATCGCCGTATGCTTAAAATTTCTAATTCCATCACCATTAGCGCAGCAGAAATTGAGATCCAATTCATTCGTGCGCAGGGAGCAGGCGGCCAGCATGTCAATAAGACGTCAACCGCCGTACATCTTTTTTTAGATATTCATCAGAGTGTCTCATTACCGCAACGACTCAAAGTAAAACTATTAGCACTGAGTGACCATCGCATCACCAAATCAGGAAAAATAGTGATTAAGAGCCAGGGTAGTCGCAGTCAAGACCAAAATAGAGAAGTCGCTTTAGAGCAACTTAAGCAATTGTTGCAACAGGCGAATAAAGTCGACAAAAAGCGAATTGCGACCAAGCCCACTTTTGGCTCAAAAATGCGCCGATTAGACGGTAAAAACCAACGCGGCCAACAGAAAAAAATGCGGAAAAAGCTAGACTACTAACTAAGCTGGCACTTTAGAGCTTGACTTTAGGCATAGCGCATTGCTCAAATAGTTAAGTGATACATGTTAATTACCACAACGCATTAGTTGACAGGTGTGACAACTAAATTTACCATCATATTACAACAACACTTGAGGGCTTTGTGATCTAGCTCTCATTTGTTCGCGTAATTAATCAGACAGAAACGACCGTTTTGCAAAGAAAATCAATAATGTCACAGATAATAGTGGCAGTAACTACACTTTAAAACAGGAAATTACGATGTCAGTATTAAAATATTCAGCCGTGGCGCTCGCCACTATTTTGTCAACGAGTGTCAGCGCCAAGCAATTTTGGAGCGATACCAGCTTTAGCTTACTCAAGGGCAGCAACTATGAAGTCGGTGACAGCGACAAGACAGTGTTTACCTTAGAGCATGCCAGTGGCCATAGCTGGGGCAGCATTTTTGCCTTCGTCGACCGCCTAAACCATGACAATGACGACAATCATGAGATCTATGGTGAACTCGGTTTTAGCTATAACCTATATCAAGCCAAAAATTCATTTGTAAAAGAAGCCTATGTTACAACTCAATGGGAGTTTAATTCCTCAACCATCGCACTACCTAATGCGACAATTGATGGCAGTTTTAACAATGTTTTATTCGGCGCGGGCGTTAATATTGACGTACCCGGTGCTAAGTTTTTCAATGTTAATCTTTATCAACGAAGCAATGACTTTGGCGACAATAATCAACAGTTGACCTTGGTTTGGGCGTTCCCGTTTGCCGATAGTTTTGTTTATGATGGTTTCCTAGACGCCGTCAATGGTACAGATGCCAAATCTGGGGGATATAATTTCACGTCGCAATTAAAGTATGACCTTGGCCAACATATCGGCGTCCAGAAGAGCAAATTATTTGTCGGTGTTGAATATGTGATGTGGCATAACAAATTTGGCATATCTGGAATCGATGAGAACAATGCCAATTTATTAATCAAATGGCACCTATAGTCACTCAGTATTTCCACGCTTAAAAATTTCGGCCTGATGCGCCATTGCATTAGGCCGATTATCAGCAAAGTATCTCAACAATAATGCCTATCTTTAATGCAAGTCAGTTAAGGAATGTACGAACGATGAAACGCGGTCGCTCCCGTCCTTTATCGCCTTAAATTAAAAATTGGCCAATGAAAAAATCAGGGACGATTTTTTAGTATTTGCCGCAGGACGCGGATCAAATACGGTATTGAATAGACAATTTATCATTTAAGATCAGCGATAAAATAACGGGTCGCCTTTCTTTGGGGTACGTTTCTTTGGCGAAGCAAAGAAACGTACCTGGTGTGCGTGTGATGATCTTAAATAAAAAGGTAAAGCCAACAAGCACATCACAAAACCCACTGAAGCTATAATTATTCGCTTAACTGACCAGTATTAATGCCTATCTTAGTTGAAAAATGTTTTTTTACACCTACGCTTAATAATAGTTTAAGAGAGGTTAAGAATGATGTTGGGTCGATAGGTGGAAAAATATTGCAGGGTCATGGTAGTTATCGCACTACTATTATTTTCAGAGAGCTCACTGGCGATGGCTAAACCGCTTAGAGTTGGCATGTCTGTAGATTTCGCGCCGTACTTCTACCTTAACGAAAGCGAACAGCCTAGCGGACTGATTGTCGACTATTGGCGCTTATGGTCAAAAAAAACGGGCATTGAAGTACAGTTTATACCGCTATTATGGGCCGATATTCCACAACAAATTGATGCTGGGACAATCGATATACCCATTGCCATGTACAAAACCTCCAACAGAGAAAAATACCTAAATTTCGGCCAGGTATTACTCACTACCGACAATGATTTTTTTACCCTAGGCAGCCAACAGAAATACAGTCGTGGTATCGAAGACTTAAACAATAAGCTCATTGGCGTAATCGACGGCTCCTACCATCAACACTATCTTAAAAATAACTATCCTTTAATTCGCTTAAAGCGCTACAAAAATGCCCAAGACCTAGCGAGTGCGGTGGAGAAACTGGAGATATTAGCATTTTTTAACGAAACACAGTCAACGATAGTACGGCTAAGAAAACACTATAAATCTAATCGATTAAGCAAACTAGAACTCGCTGCTATTAAACGAGATTTCTACGTTGCAATCCCTAAACACTCTAAGCTATCTGACGTGATCACTTTAGGGCTAAAAAAGATAACTAAGCAAGAGCTATTAGGCATAACTCAACGCTGGTTAGTTAATTTGTCGATACACAGGCAATCGGTGCCATCGCAAGTTGTAATTACGAAAAAAGGCTCATCAGTTGATGTCTCCGCAGCACGCTCAGCGATAGATTGGTCGGTTAAGCAACGTAATGCGTCGGTAAACATCGCGCTGTTTAATGAACTTGCCCCTTATGTGATAAAGAATAATACCGCTCGCGGTATCGTTATCGACCTTATCGAAAGTGCCCTATCGCTAAGCAATATTACCATTAGCAAAACATTGCACCACAGCACTCGAGGAATCGATCATATTTTCGAAGAAGAGCCCGAGCTAGACATTGCCGTCAGCACCTTGATTCGCGACGACCTGTATTATTCCGATAACCTATTTAGATTTGAAAACATTGTTATTTCACGTAAAAAAGATAATCTATTCATCAGTGAGCTTTCTGACTTATCAAACAAACGTGTCATGGCTTTCCCTGGCGCACATCAAAAGCTTGGCCAACCCTATCAGCAGATTTTTTCACCCAAAGTTAGACCCGCAACTTACATTGAAGCGAAAAATATCGCACAGATTGAAGCATTTTTTCTAGGCCAAACTGATATCATTATTCTCGATAAAAAGGTATTTATATGGCTGGCAAAACAGCAAGGTTATCAAGATATAAGTCAGTTTAAATTCGACTATCTATTCCCCGCAAGTTCAGCCATTAAACTCGCCTTTAAAGATCCAACACTACGTGATTTATTCAATAAAAATCTCGCCACGCTAAAGCGCAGTGGCGGCTATGAAAATATAATTTATGACTATCTTTTAGGGCGAGCAGAAGCAAAACGCCAGTTTTCTCTTTTTAGCGCATCATTGTTCTCACAACCTCTATTTGAAAACGATTTACCAACATTGCTCAGTTACATGACTAAATTGCGCTCGTTAAAATACATCAGCGACATAAAAATTACTGATGCATGGGGAGACGATATTTTGCGAAATGATTACAACAAAGAATTCGTTGGCTACATCCAGCCCAGTTACTATGTGCAAGCAAATCGACATATTAGAGTGGGTAATGTCACCATTGAATACAATAATAGAATGATTACCGACACGATCAATAAAACAGACTTAATTCCAGATAAATCAATGCTTTCACCAAGCTATAACGCCTCTTACATAGATGATATCTATCGCCAATTTAATGTCATTGAGCATCAATTAAGCCTCACCAGAAAAGAACAACGATTCATCGATAGCCACCCAATAATCCGCTACTCAGAAACACCATGGCAACCGATATCAATTATCGATAATAATCATTTTTCAGGCGTAGCTGCAGACTATTTACAACTGATCACGAAAATCAGCGGGCTCAAGTTTCGTTTTCAACCGAGTAAAGATTGGCAAGAAGTGCAGCATAAACTGACTCAGCATAAGATCGATATTATTCCTTCGGTGAGCCAATATTCGAATGAGGCGCTGATAAGTGCTCCGTATACTGAATTCAACTTCGTCATTGTGACCAAGAAAGATCAAACCTATATCAGCGAACTGAGTGAGTTTTCAGGTAAAACATTGGCACTTCCGACTGGCTATATTTCTTATCAGCGGGTTAAAGAAAACCACCCTGAAATTGAGGTAATAGCGACAGAAACACCTCACCAAGCACTGGCTTTAGTACGCGCCGGCAAGGCCGATGGTTTCGTCGGGCACTTAGCAATTGCAGTAAGTAAACTGAAGTCAGAATTTCAGGATCTAAAAATTTCCGGCACCATAGAACACAAATACATTCACCACATGGCGATCAATAAAAACTTACCGTTGCTTCATTCCATTATCAACAAAGCGATCCGTGCGATTACCCCGCAGCAACGACAACAGATTTATAACCGTTGGATAACAGTCGATTTAGACAAGCGTACCGATTACATCTTGGTCTATCAGACCATTGGCCTTTTCTCATTGATCCTGCTACTTATATTATTTTTTGTTAAATCGGTGCTGCGGGCCAATCGGCAAGTAAAAACAGCCAATGATCAGCTAGAATGCAGCATTACAACGTTAACCACAACAGAGCTTACTTTAAATGAAACTATCAAGAATTTGAGGGCAACGCAGCAACAATTAATTGCCGCAGAGAAAATGGCCAGCTTAGGCGCACTAGTTGCCGGGATATCCCATGAAATAAACACCCCGGTTGGCATAGGTTTAACCGGGATTTCACACTTTCAAATGCTTACCAATGAACTAAAAGTAAAATATCAGCAACAACGCATCAGCAAGAGTGATTTCGAGCATTACATCAGCAATTCGACTGAAGTCGCTCATCTTGTGCGTAATAACTTAGAAAAGACCGCTGACTTGATTCATAGCTTCAAGCAGCTTTCCGTCGACCAGATGAACGATAAACGTCGCAAGTTCAATCTCAGAAACTATATCCAAGAAACGCTCATCAGCATAAAGAGTGTAATTAAGAATCCTAACTTATCGATTAACCTACAATGTCACGACGACATTATAATCAATAGTTATCCGGGCGCGCTTTCCCAAGTTCTAACCAACTTAATACTCAATTGCACCAACCACGCCTTTGATCATCAACAACAAGGCCTCATTAAGATTAACGTTAAACTCAGTCACGACCTCGTTTACTTGGTAATAAGTGACAACGGTAAGGGGATTGACCCGACACACCTGAGACAAATATTTGAACCATTTTTTACCACCAACAGAAAAAATGGTGGTAGTGGTTTAGGCCTAAATATTGTGTACAACATTGTTACGAGCCAGCTTAATGGCTCAATAACATGCCAAAGCAAGCCCGACAAAGGTACTGTGTTCACCATTAAATTCACGCCACAGCAATAGATGTCACCATCAACAAAGCACTGCCGAGAACAAAACCGTTTGCTTTGGTATATGTCCACAGCGGTGCTCCTAGCTTGCAATTAATTTTGCATCGCTAACTTGGCGCGCTTCTCCTTGCGACGAGTGAGATACCATGACAATAAGGCAATCAACGAAACCGTAAGGATGATAATAGTAGCCAATGCGTTGATCTTCGGCGAAACACCCAATCTAACACTGGAAAATACCACCATTGGCAAGGTTGTAGCGCCGGGGCCAGACACGAAACTGGCAATAACGAGGTCATCTAACGAAAGACTAAATGATAAAAACCAACCTGCAACCAAAGAAGGCGTAATCATCGGCACGGTAATTAACATGAAGGTCTTCAATGGACGAGCACCCAAGTCTAATGCAGCTTCTTCAATAGAGCGGTCAAGTTCACGCAGACGCGCCGAAACAACCACCGCAACATAGGCAGCACAGAAGGTCGAGTGGGCGATCCATACTGTGACCATACCGCGTTCTTTCGGCCACCCCAGCGCATCGGACATCGCGACAAATAACAGCATCAACGATAACCCAGTGATAACCTCAGGCATAACCAACGGTGCAGTGATCATGTTTGACAGCGTCAGTTTGGCCACCGAATGACGAAAACGGGTCATCACAAATGCCGCCATAGTGCCAAGAATAACCGCGGTACACGCACTGAAAAATGCGAGGGTTAGGCTCGTACCTACGGCATCTAACAGCTGTTGATCTTTAAATAACTCACCGTACCATTTGGCCGAAAAACCGCCCCAAACCGTGACTAGCTTAGATGCATTGAATGAATAAAACACCAAGATAATCATCGGAATGTAGAGAAACGCCATGCCTACCCATAACATTAATGAAGAAAATTTTAGTTTTTTCATAGCCCTTTCTCCATTTCACGTGATTGATATCGATGGAACAATGTAATTGGAATAATCAGTAATGCCAGCATAATCATCGCCAATGATGAAGCCACAGGCCAGTCACGGTTATTGAAGAATTCTTGCCATAATACCTTACCAATCATCAATGTATCTGGACCACCAAGCAATTCAGGGATAACAAATTCTCCCACCACCGGGATAAATACCAACATCGAGCCGGCAATAATACCGCCCTTAGCTAATGGCATGGTGATACGCCAAAAGGTATTAATGCTGCGCGAGCCTAAATCAGACGCCGCTTCTAGCAAACTCATATCGAGTTTTACCAGCGTTGAGTAAAGCGGTAAGATCATAAAGGGTAAATAAGTGTAGATAATGCCGACGTAAACGGCGAAGTTGGTATTAAGCATTTGCATCGGTTCGCCGATAATGCCAAGCCACAACAAGAAGTTATTCAATAAGCCGTTGTTACTTAATATGCCCATCCATGCATAGACTCGAATCAAAAACGAGGTCCACGATGGCAGCATCACCAAGAGTAATAGCACGCCTTGCGCCGACTTTGGTGCCCTCGCGATGGCATACGCCATTGGAAAACCGATCAATAGGCAGCCTATCGTCGAAAACAATGCCATCTTCAATGAACTAAGATAGGCCTCGTAGTACATCGAATCTTCCATCAATAAGATGTAATTACCCAAATTGAGGATCAGTTGGAATGACTCATCGGCATACTGGTAAATCGATTCATAGGGCGGTATCGCGATGGCAGCCGTGGAAAAGCTTATTTTTAATACGATGATAAAGGGCACCGCAAAAAACAATAATAACCACAGATAAGGAATGCCAAGGGTCCAGGTGCTCCCTCGGCTAAGGGTAAATAGCATGTTTTTAATCATGTTCTTAATACCACGCCACTGGTGGCCTCCCAACTGATAAACACCTCTTCATCCCAGGTCGGATGCTCGGAACGACGATCTCGATTATGCATGGTGCACTGCACTATTTGGCCGTTTTCTAGCTTGATGTAATACACCGACAAGCCACCTAAATAGGCTATATCATCGACTATACCTTTGGCCCAATTATAGGTTGATGTCGGCTGCTCACGCCCAATAATAGTTTTTTCTGGCCGCACTGCTAGCCACACAATCTTATCTTCAACATTGCTGGTCACGCCATGGCCAATGTAGAATTGATTACTAAGCCCTTGTGGGGCCAAAATCATATGATCAGCCTCATCGGCAACAATCCTAGTTTCAAACATGTTAACCGAACCAATAAACTCTGCGATTAGGCGGGTCTTAGGGCTTTCATAAATGTCGGAAGGAGAACCGGTTTGAATAATGCGACCATCGTTCATGATTGAAATACGATTGGCCATGGTCATCGCTTCTTCTTGATCGTGAGTAACCATGACACAAGTTACCCCAACACGTTCTAGTATCTCGACCACCTCGAGCTGCATCTCGGTACGTAGTTTCTTATCTAACGCGCCCATCGGCTCATCGAGTAACAATAACTTAGGGCGTTTGGCGAGTGACCTAGCCAATGCAACGCGTTGACGCTGCCCGCCCGAAAGTTGGTCAGGTTTGCGTTTTCCATAGTCTTCCATATGTACCAAACGCAACATTTCGGCGACAACTTTGGCTATTTCCGCTTTAGGCACCTTGTCTTGCTTTAAGCCAAAGGCAATATTTTGCTCCACCGTCATATGTGGAAATAAGGCATACGACTGAAACATCATATTGATTGGACGTTCATAGGGCGGTAAATCTGTGATGTCCTGACCATCGAGAATTATTCGACCTTCAGTTGGTTTCTCAAAACCAGCCAACATGCGTAGCAACGTTGATTTACCTGAGCCCGATCCCCCTAACAGGGCAAAAATTTCCCCTTTAGTTATGGTTAGCGATACATCATCGACCGCACGAACATCATCGAAGAGTTTACTAACCCGTTCGATTTTTAATAATACTTGTTTATTTTCCGCTGCTGAGTCTGACGCTAAGGTCGAATGTTGTGGTGTATTGTCTGACATTATGGCCATCTTACTTCTCCACTAATGGGCTTGATAACTCATTAGTCTGCTAAACTTTATCAATAAAAAAGGGAAGCTGTGCTTCCCTTTTTTTATCCTAACGACCAGATTTAACCTTGGTCCAAACACGCGTCATAATTCGTTGCGCTTTTAGTGGACGAGACTCCTGCATATACAGGTTTGTCAAAGTATTCTCATCGGGATAAATAGAAGGGTTAGTAAGCACCGCTTTATCTACCAGCTTCTCCGATGCCGTATTAGCATTTGCATAGGCGACGTAATTAGTAATGCCCGCAATCACTTCAGGGCGCATTAAGTAGTCAATAAATTTGTGGGCGTTTTCTTTATTCGTTGCATCAGCAGGGATCGCTAGCATATCAAACCACAGGTTAGCGCCTTCTTTGGGAATTGAATAAGCGATGTTCTGACCGTTACCCGCTTCTTGGGCACGTGCAGCCGCCTGAAATACATCGCCCGAGAACCCATAAGCGACACAGACATCGCCATTGGCCAAATCAGTTATATAACGTGATGAGTGAAAATAGGTTATATAAGGACGAATTTTGCTCATTAATTCACCCGCTGCTTTAAAGTCTGCTTTCTTATGGCTATTAGGGTTGAGTCCTAAATAAGCAAGCGCTTGGGGTAACATTTCATCAGGAGAGTCGAGCATTACCAAACCACATTTCGAAAGTTTCTTAGCATTCTCGGGATTGAAGATTAACTCGAGTGAATCGGTCGGCGCATTTTCGCCTAATATTTGCTTCACCTTATCGACGTTGTAGCCAATTCCATTAGTGCCCCACAAATAAGGAACAGCATGAGCGTTGCCCGGATCAGCTGTTTTCAATTTAACCATTAGCTTCTTACTTAGATTGCCATAATTTGAGAGCTTGGCGCGATCTAGCTTGGCAAAGGCCCCTGCCTGAATTTGCTTAGTCAGAAAACTATTTGAAGGTACCACAATATCGTAACCGGAACGTCCTGATAGCAGTTTGGCTTCCAAAACCTCATTGCTATCAAATACATCATAAATGACCCGAATACCCGTTTCTTTTCGGAAGTTTTCCAGGGTATCTTCTGCAATGTAATCGTTCCAATTATACATCCGAACCACTTCTTCGGCACTAACAGCAACACTGCCTAATGCACTAACACCTAACAAGGCCAATACTGTTGCATTCTTTATAAATTTCATACGTTCTCCTATTCGGTTAAGCAGAGGATAGCTAGATCACCGAGTTCTTTGTCTTACCCTAAAGGGCATAGTTATTGTTGTTATAAGTCAAAGCTAACCAACTCTATCGCTAAAGCCCTGACAAGGAATTACGATTAACTTGGGCAATTAAGAACCAGGAATTCTCAAGTTTTTATCACCACAAATATAAGGATTTAAGCAAAATAACAAACACCACATCATTCGCTGTTTGTTTTTTAACACACTACACCGAATAAACAACAGAGGCAAGCCCCCGCCACAACATCCTTAACAATTCCTCAACAACAAACAACTAATAACAAATAAAACAATTAGATACGGATAAATTGATTTGACAAATGATAGCTAACACAAAATCATCCCGCTTATTAAGCTAACTAAACGAACAAATAAAACGAGTAAAATAGTTTACACAATCAGCGTGAATTTACCTCATCATTGGCACCTCCAAAATAAAATCATAATAAACAATAACTTAAAAAACAAGTAATAGGTGGCGATTACCTTCATGATAAAAAAACAGCAAAAAACAACTCAACTACGCTATCAACCAACAACAAAAAAAAGCACTTCGTTACTTTTATAATTAAAATTAAAAACTTAAAAATAAGCAACGAAATAACATAAATACACTAAATGTCAGCAGGTTAATGACAAATAAAGCGCCATACCAACATACTAAAAATAATGATTATGTAACAAATATTGAACAAAAAGCTTTAATGTTAAATTTATTTAACATAGAGTAGCAATTAATCAAGTAGCTAATAGTCTCTTAGATATTACAAACAAGATTAATAAAACAAATAAAATCAAGTAGATAAATAGTCGGTCAGTAACGTTTGGAGTTGGTAGCTCTAAGCCAGTGGCCAACAAATTAACTGGAGAAATACGATGAGTAAATTTAATACCAATAGAATATTAAAAGCGAGCTGCTTTGCCGTGGTCGCCGCCATGCTTGCTCCCACTGTTGCAGCCGAAGTGACGGGTAATATCGACCTCACTTCAGACTATCGCTTCCGTGGTGTTTCGCAGTCTGCTGGTAAAATAGCGCTACAAGGTGGCATTGAGTATGCTGCTGACAGTGGATTTTTCGCTGGAGCCTGGGCAAGTACAATCGATTTCGACAAAGGTGCGCCAGTTGAAGATCACGTCAATGCAGATCTCGAACTCGATTTATACCTTGGTTATGCCGGTTCGATTAGCGAGACACTTGATTATGACGTGACTTTCTATCGCTATAATTATCCTGGCGATGATGTGTCACAAGACTACAATGAGATATCCATTGGTCTAGAGTTTTCTGATATACGCCTAGCCTACTGGTACGCCAATGATTATGGCAACTCAGGTGATAATTTGTCATACACCGAAGCTAATTACTCATACGCGCTATCTGATGACTGGAGCTTAGATCTACACGCTGGCTACAACTTCGGTGATGCAGTAGAAGACTATGAATATGTCGATTATTCAATTGGCTTGTCGACTGAAATCTCAGGCATCGAAGTATCAGTTGCTTGGCTAGGCAGCGATATTGCCAGCGAAGATATTGTTAGCAAAAACGCATGGAAAAGCAAAGATACCTTGTTGCTTTCTGCCAGCTACAGCTTCTAGCGCATCGCATTTGACTCGCTCATTATGCCGAAGTAATGAGCGAGTTATCCTAACGTCCAATATTTTGAAACCACTGATACGATTGACGATCGCCAGCCTTCTGACTCAAGTAAATTCCTAAGTCACGCAATTGTTCACTACCAGGAACGCGCGTAATCAGCTGCTTTAACTTAACCAATCCTTGCTTGGTCTTTCCTTCACCATCGAGCGCTAACACATAGGTATAGATATATTGCTCTGTATTAGGCGCTAGATTTAACGCCTTGGCGAATGCTTTGGTCGCCGCCGCGCGCTTGTTGCTGCGGATCAGGTGTAAACCATAAGAATAACGCAGCGCTGCAGAATTAGGATTAGCAGCGATACCTTGATTAAGCACACTAAGCACCTGCATTGGTTGCTGTTGTGAGCGATACAGATCCGCCAAGTTAATATAAGCCGCATCAAAATAAGGTTCAATCTCGATGGCCGCTTTAAGCGACTGCTCGCCCGCCTTAAAATCACCACTAGTTAGCTCGACAATGCCCTTATTTAATCGTCCTTCACCACGCCAACTGCTTAGCTCATTAGCATATTTTAATTCGTCAAAGGCGCTTTTAAAGATAGCCAAATCACTAACGGCGAGGTTAGCGTCGATCAATGATCTTGCTGCCGCCACGCGTACGGCCTTAACCTTGTCCTTTAATAACGGTTTTAATGCCAATACCCGCGCCGGAATATCAATAAGCTGCGCTGCGGTGGCTGCCGAGATCCGTAACAAGTCCTGTGGGTGATTCAGGTAATTGGCAATGTCTTTGGGGTGCAACTGCGCCGTACTATTACGCAACATTTTCAGCGCGGTTGCTCTGGTGATCACCGGCAGTTGCAGATCGGCGACAATACTCAGATGCTGTTTAAGATTGATCGCTTGGCCACTTTGCAATAGATGAAAATAATGTTCGCTCTGCGCTACCGGCTTAGGCTTACCGTGCCATTTCTTTAGGGTTTCGATCGCCCATTGGTTGGTGTATTTATCACTTTCAGGTTGTTCTTTTCGATGGCAATCGACACAGGCATTAGGGCTATCAAATTGTGCTGAAACATGAGGTCGCGGGATCTTAAAGCTATGATCACGACGATCATCAACTCCCATATAACGAGTAGTTGGCATGTGGCAATTAACACACTGCGCCCCGCTAGATTCTTCTTGATGCTGATGATGGGATGCGACATTGAAGGTTTCGTTACTATGACACTGCAAGCATAAACCATTGCCTTCAATCTTTAGCTTCATGGTGTGCTTGTCATGGCAATCTAAGCAATTGACGCCATTGGCATACATCTTACTTTGCAGAAAAGAGCCGTAAACATAGACCTCCTCTTTAATCTGACCGTCGCTATGATAAAGCGGCGCGGCAATCAATTGTGGGCTAAATTGATCGAGAAATGGCGTATTAGGCACAATGCCATCGGTCAAAGGCGAGCGCAGTGCATGACAGGAAAAACAATTATCCATAAAGCTATTGTCGCGTATCTTACCCAGCCAACTCGCGGTGTCTTGACCGACTAAACGGCGCCAATAGCCACTATCTTTAGCGTTAGCGGTGATCTTGGCTGACGTTTTTGGTTTATCGTGTGATGGCATTTGACCATGGCAGGATACACAACCGACATTAATACCAGTCCATTGGCTATCAAAGGTATTTTCTTGGTTATTATAGTTGCGTTTAAAACCATCGGAATGACAGTCGGCGCACATGCCATTCCAGTTTTGCAACGGCTGACGCCAATGCAAGCGATCGGCGGGTTTTATCTCTTCATCGCTATAATTGTGATACCAGCGCTGCCCGCCAGTTTCCTTAGCGCGAGCATCCCAGGCAAAGGGCAAGACCTGCAGACGTCCCGGCTCAGTTTCCACCAGAAATTGCTGCAATGGAAAATGACCGAAGGTAAATTTTATTGGCAACGTCTGTATTTTATCGTCATAACCGACGTCCACCATATAACGCTTACCAGCTCGATAGAACCGTGCCTGTTGACCATAATGACTGACCGACTTATTATCAAAATTAGCCACCACGGAATCATCAGAAGGCAGCGCCATCGATTTAGCATGATCAGACTGATGCCATTGCTCTGTTTGGGTTTGATGGCAGTCGATGCAGCCCTTATTAACGTCTGCCGCCATTGACCAATACGACAGTGAACAAGCAATCAATAGCAACAATGTTTTATACAGCATAAGGCGAAACACTTTAGTCTCTAGATGTTTTTGAGGGAGCCAAGCATAAACGGAAAGCATCGAGATAAACAGTTCTTTCCCTTTCTTTGTGTGTTTGAGCTATAAAAAACATCAACTATTGGTGTTCAGTTATAGCTTCTTGGCAATGATTTCCACCGGCGCAATCAATTGATTGTTGATGTTAGCCACCATGTTGCCAAGCTTTTCGGCGGTGCTACTCTGCATTAGCGTGTGTAAACCAAGTGGCGGCGGTCCGCCATTCTTTTCATTTTTTAGTCGCATCTGAGTAAAAAACTCCAAGGCGAATTCGGCACGATTTTCCACGCTAATAATTTCAAATCCTGATTGTTGTAGCGCCTCGATATATTGATCGCTGCTGGCGAGTTTATTCATGCTGCTGTCGGTCGCCCAAGGCACGGGATAGGCTAACTCCCCCGCTCTATTACGCATCACATCATAAATACCAAAGAGTGAACCGCTGCGCAGTGCTGTGGAGACCTGCTCAAACAACGCACTTTTATCGTCAATATTCATCCCGACATGCATCATATAGGCAGCATCGAAGCTGCTTGCGGTAAAAGGCAGATCTAATGCGCTGCCTTGGGTTAGGCTAATGTTATCTTGCAGCCCAACCCACTGACACAATTGATTGCCGGTATCGACATACTCTTGGCTTAAATCAATCCCACTTACTTGGCAGCCAAACTCGTGGGCGACAAAGCGCGCCGGGCCACCCAAGCCACAACCAATATCAAGAATATGTTGCTGGGTGGTTAGATTAAGCTGCGCCATAAAATGCGTGGTTGCGAGGCGACTACCAATGTGGAATTCATCGACGGGACCAAGATCATCGATGGTAATCGTATCGAGCGTTTTCCCCAATTTAACGATAGCTTGCTCGATCGCACTGAGCAAATCACCGTGAAGATAGTGTTGTGATAGTGACTTTTCATCTAACATATTGCGTTCCTTAATTAACCCGCCATGGAGGATTGTGCCGATTCTCGCCCGCCCAAAATAATTTTACTTTGTTGCCAGACGGGTCAAATAGCACGGCTTCGCGCCACAAATAAGATTGATCTTGCGCGGTATGCTCAAACTCAATGCCTTTACCTTGTAGCTGGCTCACCCAGCTATCTAGCGCCTGATGCTCAAAGTAAATCACTGCGCCATTAAAAAATTGGCCAGACTCAAGCGCAAGCGAGAAGGTCGCATCGCCCTCGGGGCATTCGAAACGGGCATAATGGGGAGTATCGACAATCAGGATGAAACCAAGTGTCTTATAAAAATCAATCGCTGTCACCATGTGGCGAACAGGAATGGTAACTTGATTGAGATTCATTGAAGTGACTCCGGCGCGTTGCAATCTTTTATAGAGTGTAGCAGCGCGCCGGATAGAAGCAAATTGACAAAAATCAGTATTTTGAGATTAATCTAAGCCTTTTGCTTTGCCTTTGCTTGCTCTTTTTTGGCAATTTTTTGATCGCGGCGTTGATTAATGATGTGTTTCACATCACCACCGATGTGATTCTCACCACGTTGCTCGGCCAATTGAATTTGGCGCTCACGTTCGGCAAAACGAGCGCGTTGCTCGTCAGTTACGCTTTCATGACAGCGATGACAACTAACGCCTTTGACATAGTGTTCACTAGCCATTTTTTGTTCGGTGAGTGGGAAACGACAGGCAAAACACTGGTCGTACTGTCCCTGCTCTAAATCATGGTTTACCGCGACACGGCCATCAAACACGAAGCACTCGCCTTGCCATAAAGACTCTTCTTTAGGCACTTCCTCAAGGTATTTAAGGATGCCGCCTTCAAGATGATAAACCTCTTCAAAGCCCTGCTCTTTTAAGTAGGCCGTTGATTTTTCACAACGGATACCACCGGTACAATACATTGCCACTTTCTTATGCTTGGTATTGTCGAGGTTGTCTTCAACGTATTTTGGAAACTCGCGGAAGGTTTCGGTATCTGGATTTAAGGCGTCTTTAAAGGTGCCAATTTCCACCTCATAATCGTTACGCGTATCCACCACAATTACCTCAGGATCAGAAATAAGTGCATTCCAATCTTGCGGCTTAACGTAGGTTCCAACCACTAAATTTGGATCGATACCTTCGACGCCCATGGTCACGATCTCTTTCTTAAGCTTAACCTTGGTACGCGCAAAAGGATTTTCATCGTTAAACGATAACTTGAAAGACAGTTCGGCTAAGCGCTGATCGCTGCGCAGGTAGTCTAACACTGCATCGATACCCGATTGTGGGCCGGCGATGGTGCCATTGATGCCTTCTAGGGCGAGTAATAAGGTGCCGCGAACTTCATGGGCTTCCATGGTCGCTAAAAGGGGTTGGCGCATTGCCTCAAAATCATTGAGGGCAACAAACTTATACAGGGCACATACGGTAAAATTATTGGTCATATTTCTTTATATCCATTGAACTAGCTGAATCGTAAATCCAGTGCTTTAGAATATGCCTTAGGATAACTAAGGCACGTTGAGCGCGCATTCTAACAGAATTTGATCTCAATCAAGAAATATAAATTGGCGCTGCATCACAAAATGACGCAGCGCCGCTGCTTTTTTAATCAGCTTTAATCTTGTAATCGCCACTAACCGATAGCGTCACCATAATCGCTTCACTTGTAGTATTTTTCCAATACCAACCGTGTGAGCCAGCAAAAGGCGTGGTTAACGAACCTTTCATGGTATGTGTAGTAGCGATGGCGAAACTTTTAAAGTATCCCGTGGTATCGCCGCGGGGCTCTCCATGAAAATCGAAATACAGTGCCTCACCGCCTTGCGTGCTCCATTGATAGTCCACTTGCGCATATTTTTCCATGATTAGCTTATACTCTAATCCACGTCCGGCGGGGATCTCAATCTCGACGCTGTCTTTACTCTGCATCGAAGTCGACGCTTGCTCTTTGCCCTGAGCTAATTGAGTTAAACCGAGCGCCTTGCCGACGCCGCTAGGGTCAATATTATATTCACTAGGCAGGATAAAACACACCAGCACCACAGCGGCAACGAGCATTGCCACGATAGATGCCCGGATTAGCGTCGCTGTAGAATGGAGCGGTAAATTGTTGTTACTCATTATTATTCCTAAACTAATTGATAAAAAAACCGGTTAATTGAAACCCCACCAGCATAAGTCCAGCGCTAACTAACGCGCTATTGGCCAGCAGTGAAAATTTGAGATAGCTATCATTACGGCGCCACAGACTGATCAAGATGAGCACCAGTCCTAGGGCTAAAAATTGGCCAAGTTCGACCCCGATATTAAAGGCGATGATATTAGCAATTAATCCGTGTGCTGGCAGATTAAATTCTTGAATTTTAGTGGCTAAACCAAAACCATGAAATAAACCAAAAATCATCACCATCATTTTTTGGTTGGGGGAAAAACCGCATAAACGTTTTATCCCGCCAAGGTTATCCAGCCCCTTATAAACGATGGAAAAACCAATGATCGCATCGATTAAATAGGCATTTATTTCGATGTTGTTCAATACCCCAAACAGCAAGGTGACGCTGTGGCCGAGCGTAAATAAGCTAACATAGAGCAATACATCTCTGGTTTTATAAAGAAAGAATATCACCCCAATTAAAAACAGCAGATGGTCATATCCGCTGATCATATGTTTGGCGCCGATATAGATAAACGGAAAAATCGCGACACCTTGGTTTTGGGTTAAAAAAGATTTTGTCGCTTCATCGACGCCATGGGCATACAGCGAAAAACTCAACAAAGTCACCATCAGCAACAGGATCAATTGAGAAAGCCTCGTTAACGTCTCATGCATATAAACGACTCCTTGAGATAATTTACGAGCAGAGGAATTACCCTGCCCGACCTTAATTAAGCGATTTCTTGGCTGACCTTATTATTGAAACGATAGACCAATAAGTACAACACCGGTAACACAATGAAGGTGAGTAGCGTCGATGACACTATACTACATCACCACGCTGGCGAGCGGCCGATAGAAGTCTATGTAATATTAAGAGAATGTGTAACAAAAATATTATAGATCAAGCCATAATTTCTTTTCGGTCAATGGCGTTTTCGCTGGCAATAGCGGATTGTTAAGATGAAAGACCTTACGCTGCTCAAGTTTTAATAGATTGGCTGCGGTTAATGGGGAAAGTCGTTGGTAAAAAAGTCGATCGAAAGAACCGTCGTTAAGCGCGATCCTTAGCCCTCGCTCCAGCCTAGCCGCCAATTGCTTATTTTTACGGTTAACGAAGAAATAAAGCGGCGCAGGGTATTGCAACATCAACGACTGCTCAACCATCACGTTATTTCCCTTGTGCAGCTCCACCTCTGCCCATGCCTCTGCTACACCACGAGGAAAATAATCGAAGCGCCGCTTTTGCAGCATGCCAAACAGCCCTTCGTAATTCGAATTAGTAATCACAGGAAGTAGATTGGCACGCATTATTTGCGTATCCGGCCAGTCGTGTCCTTGACCAGCATACAAAGACCGCAACTGTTCAATGGTACTAATCTTGCTAAAGCGCGCCTGATCATCCTGGCCAATCAGAAAAACCCGATAGCCTAACAATCCTTTTAATAGTGGGATCCGCACCGGTAACAGCTTTTTCTCACGTTCAATTGAGGTCATGGTCCAAATAACATCAAGCAACTCGGCGTTGATCAATTGCTTAATCGCCCGCCCCTGACGCATATTAACTTTGCTATCTTGTAAATTATACGGGCCATCACTGGCCACCGTTTTTTCAAGCGCCAAACGCAACAAATCACGATAATAATAACCGGTCTGGGTCGATTTTCCTTGCAATGCAATGTGCCTAACCAGCGTTGTGTCTTGAGCACTGGCAAGCATAGTAAGACACAACATGGCGCATGATATTAGCGTCATAATTAGAACGCTGAAGATTTTTTGACAGTTCATAATGTCCTTAATAGTGGGCCACTAGTATTAAACGTGAACAGTTTTTTATCTTATCATGATAAAGAATAAACGGTTAAGTTATAGCAAACAACCATCACTTCCGATCGGTTAATTAAATTCAAGAGCTCGTTGAATTATGCTGCCGCTAGAGTTACTCAGCTCGAAACGATAATAATTAAAGGTGATATCCGCTAGCATCACGCCAGACTTAACCGTCGATGCGACGTGCTAATTTTTTTATCGTCAAAATTAATCGTGGTAAAAGAAGATATTTTTAATTGCTCCGTCGTGGATTGGCCAAAAAAAATGGCCCGCCACCGTAGATGGCAGAATCTGTCACCGGTATCTTGACTATCTGTTGCACTGGTTTGTCTGGCGTTTGAAGCACAGCAGGACCATCGTCGCAGCAACGAATCGCAGCGGTGGATTATTACTAGTACCTTGACTCATTAATTATGATTGATTGCATTTTATAAATTGCCCCACCTAACCACTTCGTCATTCCGGCATTTTTTAGCCGGAATCTGGTTCTAGGTGCGGAGTTCATGGCATGAGATCCTGAATAAAACACTTTCAGGATGACGATGTCCAACTCAATTTCAACTTATCATCTTCACTGTGTTTAGGTACTAGATATGCATTTGTTCATTCTATTTCCCTAAGTTCTTCGATGACATGGCTATTGTTTATTTTTGTTGTACCTTATTCCCTGCTCGGATGCTGACTGATTTAGGCCTCTCGATGGCCAAATAAACCGTGCTCCATAATTGCGCCGCATTTGACTCGGTTTTATCGCCTTTTTGCTGACCGAATGGCTCGATGTGATAGTCGCCATCGGCAAAGGACCATGACCATAATTCGGCATTATTAAATTCCTGTGCCGCGCTAATCGCTTGCCATAATTTTGTTTGGGCGAGGAGTAATAGCCCTCTTGTCGATGCACTAATATCATCGCGCTTAAGCTGCCGCTTAAGCCCCGCGGCAAACAACGCCTGCTGCCACGACCAGATCACCGTGCCATGATAATGATTATTGCTAAATACCTGTTGTAAGGCATTGCTTGTATAGACGGGATTGGCGACCACCATACCGACGGGGGTCAATAATCCGGCGGGAAAAGGACGAATAATAGACTGTGCCGCCTGCAGCAACGCACTATCATCTGGATCAGAAAATAACAAGCCAAATCCATCATCTGAGTGCATCACTGCAATCGGTGATCCCTGCGCGTCAAGAGCCAGCGCATTAAAGCCAATTGAAGGCTGCATCAACGAGGCTAAAGCCGCCTTAGCATCGACGCCAATGTTGGTAGCATATTCAGCGAGCCGTTTTTTAGCCTGTGCAACAGGCAGGGTGACTCTAAAATGCTGTGGCGCATGTGTACGCCAGACATCGGCGAACGGTTGCGCCATCATTAAATGAGTACTGTTGTCGATATACTCTGCCAATAAGCCACTATCGAGCAGTTGAGCTATCGCCCTTAGCGCCGCCGGCACCAATACGGCATTGACATCATAGGGGATTTTTCCAAAACCCAATCCTTCGCCACTATCACGCCATTGACCAGTGCTGTGCTTAGCCCTGAGTCTAAGTAAATTACCGACCTTTGGCTTATTGGCATACGCCTTAGCACTGGCGAGCACAAAGTTAAAGTTCTCGACCAGCCGCACGCCATAGCGTGTGCCATCGCGGGTCTGACGCCGTAGAAATTGCTTAGCCATATCGTGAGTCGTGTGCTTGTCCAATAGATAGTGCGCGGTAATTGGCGCCAGCATGTAATCATCGTCGATCATCTTATAATCGTAAAGTGCGCCGGTACCTATGTCATGGCCGGCGCTTAAATGGCGCATCATCGCAAATTCGGCGAGATCTTCTTCATGGGCTACTTCACCCTGAGGATTAAGGCGCTCAATCACCGAGCCCAATGCCGCCTCAATCACCGCAGGTTTTAATACCGGCATCAATAGGCGTACAGTCATCAAGGTATCGCGGCCAAAGTAGGTGGCGAAACGCCATGAGCCCGCCAGTAATTTTTGCTGATAGCTTAGAAAGGCAAGAATTTGTTGCGTCTTAGTCGGCCCAGCCGCATATTTATCATTAAACAATTGATCTATCGTGATCGGCGTTAAGGGCTTATCACCGGTTAATGCCTCGATCTGCAGCTGTAGCGGCAGATGATTGGTGGCATGAAAAACAATTGGATTGTTATCGCCGCCACCTGAGATATAACCTTGCACCACCTTAACCGTCAGACGATAGCCCGCTTGTCCATCGAGTCGGTCCCGATACCAGGTAACGCTATCACCGGTCACCGCTGTCTCATTGACAATACTATGTGGCAACCGCGTGCTGTGCATGTAATTACGCAGGATTCGCACATTGCCTAATACCGCCTGTTCGACACTAAGCGTGGCGGTGTTAGCGACTAATCGCGCGCTAATACCATAGAGCGCATCACCGTCTGGCGTTTTACCGTGCAATGGCCGAACATGCTCGATATCTTGCCATAACATCGCGCCATCTTGCGCCTTAAACCATAAACCGACGCCACTATTTCCCGCAGGAAATGCCACCACCAAGCGTGGTTTTGTGCCCGAGGTTAGTACCGTGTGCGCCGCGACTTTATCCTGCCTTAAAAACTGGTTATACACATTGCCCTGTCTAATCGAGAAACTCAGCTCAGGAGATGGCGTCACATTATCTATCTGTTGTGCGGCGCTTTGACCAACGCCAAACATCGCAATAATTGGCAATAACCACACCGTACTAGCGATGATTAAGTTATTCATTGCTTACCGCCGAGCCAATGATGATTTCATCGGCGAAGATGAAGGTTTCCTGACCGGGGCGTACATGCCAACTCGGTAACTGGTTTAAGTTAGTGGCAACAATTCGGACAAATCGCGCCTTAGTCTGTGGCAACGAGATGCTAAAGTCTTTTACCTGATAATCAGGCCCTTCTTGCTGGGTATCATGGCTCAACAGTCCAACGGCGGTGAAGCTTTCACCATCATCTGACACCAGAAACTGCACCTCGGTTGGCAGGAGAATCGAGTGTAAGATACTCTGCATAAAACCAATCGTTATCTCGCTTAGCTCGGTGAGTTGCCCCAGATCGATGGTGGCATCAAGATCTTGTTGACGATAGCCTTGCCAACGACTCTTATAATCCGCGCCACCGCGAATACCATCGACTAATGCCGCCGCGCCACCTGCGCTATACCCTTGATCAAATGGCGTATTTAAACTTATCTTTTTGTTAACCCCAAGATGCTCAACTCGTGCAACCTCGCCGTAGACTCGCCCTTTCTGATGTGATGCAGCCCTTGACGCAGCAGTTGCTTGATACTGAGTTAACGCTGGCAAGGTCAGTGTTTGCCACCACGTGGCGGGTGACAGTTGCAGCGCTAGGCCGCCACCGCTGGCCATGACCACGGATAATGTATCGTCTTTGCTCACTAAGTAACGCCCAATGTCGATGGCGGTTGGATTCGCCACAAACTCAGTTAATTCCGAATCTGAATAGAGTGTCGCCACATAACGGGTATCGTTCGCCAGAAAATCCAATGGCACCTCCAAGACTCGGGCTTGCTCGTCGGTCATGCTACCGAGAAACCACTGCTGACCACGGCGTCTGGCGATGGTAATAAAATCGCCGATGGCACCATTGAGTACCCGCGTCTCATCCCAGCTCACCGGCACGTTTTCAATAAACTCAAAGGCAGGCTGCTGCTGATAATTCTCAATCATATCCGCCGCCATCTGCAACGGGCTATAGAGCACCACATACATCGCCAATTGCTTGGCCAGCGTGCTATGGACCCGATATTGCCCCTGGGGATCAAACTTAAGATTAAAGATGCCCGGGGTGTAATCCATCGGTCCCGCCAAGAGTCGCGTGAAGGGCAGCATCAGCGTATGTTCTGGTGAGTTACCTTTACTCCAGCCATTCCACTCCATGCCTCGGCCCCCTTCGCGGGTCATCATGTTGGGATAGGTACGACGGATCCCCGTCGCCTTTATCGGTTCGTGGGCATTGACCATCACCTGATATTTAGCCGCTATTTCCAACACACGCCGATAATGGTTAACCATTTTCTGGCCATGATGATGCTCGCCTTCGGGCACAATATTGCCGGCGTAACCGGTTTTTATCGCATGCACTCCAACCTGATGGTATAACTTAAAAGCCGCCTCCAGCTGTTGCTCGTACATCGGGATATTGCCGCCAGTTTCATGATGACCAATCAGCGCGACATTGTGTTTGGCGCCATAGGCCACAATCTCGGCCAAATCAAAGTCGGCATAAGACTGAGTAAAATTTTGAACATTTAGCCCGGTGTGCCACGTTTCCCAGCCTTTATTCCATCCCTCCACCAGCACTCCGCCTATATTATGTTGGCTGGCAAAGTCGATATAACGTTTGGTATTTTCGGTCGTCGCACCATGTTTAGGACCCGCCTGCCAAGTATATTGGCGCATGTGCATGCCCCACCAGATCCCGACATATTTCATCGGCTTAATCCACGAAGTATCTGTGATCACGCTAGGCAGATTGAGGTTTTCAATCAGATCAGACTCAATCAATGCCGCGGCAGAACTCGCGACTTGAATGGTGCGCCACGGGCTCTTAAAGGGTGTTGCGCCTTTGACTTTAATGCCATCGGCCCAAGGCACCAACTCGCTGACGAGGGTATGGGGCTTGCTCGGTGATTTTTGCAGTGTCATGCCGGCATAGTTGGTTAAGGCCGCCTCATGAATACTCAGGAATAAGCCATTGTTGGTACGCATGGTGACGGGGGTATTAACCGCATCAATTTGGGCCAACGGTGTTTCCCGATAGAGCGACTCATAACTGTCATAATCGGCAGGGATCCACCACGTTTTATGATCACCAGCAAGCACAAATTCGGTGTCCTCGCTAGTCATCTCAAACTGAGTAAGATGAGGTTGCTGTGGCAACACATAGCGAAAACCAATGCCATCATCATAGACCCGAAAGACCAATTCTAACTGACGCTTTAATCTTGATTTCTCGACCAGTTTAACCACTAACTGTTGATAGTGGTTGTTGACTACCGTCGATGGTCCCCATACTCGATTCCAGGTTTGGTTGATCCGTTTACTTGACCATTGAGCCAGCTCAAAATCACTGTTTAATGGCGCAACGCCCTTAAAATGAAAACCCAATGACGAGGGCTTAATGATCGAATGTTCTTGGTTAAAGACCCGATACTTTGGCGCCCCATTGTCGAGCATAAACTCGATGCTCAAGGTATTATTCGGTGAGTTTATGATCAGCTTTTCAGTCGCTAGCACCGGCTTAACAACCACTAATAACAAGCTAATACAAGCAATCAATGCTCTGCTCATAAGATGTAGACCTCGTGGATTAATCATTTTACAACAAGCTAGCCGCATCTTTTAGGACGCTGCCAGATTGGTCTGTCACCGCATAATTGAATCCCGGTTGAATACAATAAGATCCGACTTCACCGCTCTTACTGAGCGCCAAGAAACCCACTTGAAATTGTTTATAATCACCCAACTTGCCAGCAATTCGCTGCACCGCCTCTTTGCAGGCTTGCGTCGGCGTTCTGCCCTGACGCATCAATTCAACCACTAAATGGCAACCGACGGTCTTGATCATTAGCTCTCCCATGCCGGTAGCTGTCGCGGCACCCACCTCATTGTCGACATAGAGTCCGGCGCCAATCAACGGCGAATCGCCCACCCGACCCGACATCTTAAATGCGGCTCCGCTGGTGGTACAGGCACCCGATAAGTCACCATGGTTGTCTAGGGCTAGCATGCCGATGGTATCGTGGTTCTCGATATTAATAACCGGCGCATACTCTGATTTTTTAAGCCATTGTCGCCACGCAGCCTCCGCCTGTGGGGTCAACAAATTTTCAGTTTTAAAGCCCTGCTCCTTAGCAAATTGCAGCGCGCCCTCGCCCACCAGCATCACATGTGGAGTCTTGTCCATCACTAGGCGTGCCACCGAAATTGGATGTTTAATATGTTGTAGGAAAGCCACCGAACCACAATTAAGATTTTCATCCATGATGCAAGCATCGAGGGTCACTTTACCTTCGCGATCGGGATAACCACCATAACCGACAGTCATCACCTGAGGATCGGCCTCGGGCACTCGCACCCCCGCCTCAACGGCATCGATGGCTTTCTTGTTATCGGCCAGTAATTTCCACGCCTGCTTATTCGCGGCCAGTCCGTGCTGCCAAGTCGACACCACGATTGGTTTGTGCTGCACGTCAGTACTATTTAACAAGCTGCTACCGGCAAACGCCTTGGTCGCGCCAAGTGACGCGCCGCCTAACACCGAAAATTTAATAAAATCTCTACGACTGGTCATTTTAGTCTCTCTTAATAATAATTACGGCTTGCGATTTGCAGCCATGGTGTTGGAAAATTCATTTCGCGCCAGATAGATCGCCCCGCTCTCTGGCTGTTCCATCAAAGGCACCACCGCCTTGGCAATATGCGGCTCGAGACGGTCGCTAAGTCGCTCGGCAATGCTGCCGACTAAACATAACCGTGGCGGTTTAGATTCAAGTAATAGCTTGGCCACCTGAGCGACAAACTGCGCACTGTTATCGAGTATTTTATTGGCCACCTCATCCTTCAAAGCTGCTGCCTCAAACACTAATGGCGCAATCGCGCCAAAATCTTTAGCACAAAAACCCACTAGCGCGTTGGCGAGCATCGCGCCACGACCATTAAACTTGGCTTCTAACAGATCCGTTAGCCGAGTCTTCGGTCCCAAACCATCTTGATCCAACAGCGCAACCTGCACCGCCTGATGGCCAATCCATGAACCGCTGCATCGCTCCCCCATTAAAAAACCATGACCGCCAATGACCCGCTTATGATTGCCTACCATCGCAACAGAGCTAAAACCGGTCCCGACAATAATCACCGCACCATCGCCACCGCCATGCGCGCCAAGATTGGCCACCTCAAGATCATCGCTCAAATAGAGCTGGCGAAACGGATGTTGCCACCCCGCCACTGCCGAAAAATAGGTTGGCAGATGCAAGCCTGCCAACCCCGCTCCCACCACTAGATCTTTGATCCGCTCACCACCTAAATTAGCCTCAGCCAAGGCCATGTCGGTGGCATCGAGAATGGAGTCGATCACAATTTTCATGCCATGCGACGGATTAGCAGTGCCGCCAATGCCGCAGCCTAATAGGCGGCCATCGGCTGATTCGATGCGTACGCGACACTTGGTACCGCCGCCATCAATGCCCATATAAAGCACTTCGTTATCTTGCATTGTTATTCCTTATGAGCGGTTTGCTGTGCTCCAAAAATCATCGATAATCGAGTGAGCGCTATTGCTGGAACGAGAATGTTAATTGGCCGGCCTGCATCAGATCGGCATATTTAATCGCATGACCTGTAACGGGTAGGCCATTTAATGCAATTTTTTCGATATAGTTGCTACCATTGTCGTACTTCTTATCGATGATAAATTGCTTGCCATTGGCTAGATTTAGGGTCACCGAATCAAACAGCGGTGTACCAAATACATAGTTACCATCGGCAGGGTTGACCGGATAAAAACCCAAGGCACTTAATACATACCAAGAAGACATCTGTCCCACATCATCGTTACCCGCAAGCCCGTCAGGATCGTCGTGATACATGGTTTTACGGATCTGGCGGATCAGCTTTTCACCCTTCCAGCGCTGGTCAGTAAAGGCATACAGATACGGAATATGGTGGCATGGTTCATTGCCATGAGCATACTGACCGATAAGGCCTGAGATATCGGGGGACACATCCCCTTCCATCGCCGAACTGACGGTGAATAATGAATCTAATTTAGTGACAAAGTTTTGCTCACTGCCAAACAAGTCAATTAAGCCCTGCACGTCATGCGGCACAAACCAAGTATATTGCCACGCGTTAGCCTCGGTATAATCGGTCGTGCGATGGTCAACATGCGTCGGGCTAAAGTTCTTGACCCAATTACCCTGCTTATCTTTACCGCGCATAAAACCGACGCGCTTATCAAATAGCGTTTTATAGGAGTTAGCTCGCTTACTGAAATATTGATAATCTTCGTCATTATTCAAAGCCTTAGCTAACTGGGCAATTGCCCAATCGTCATACGCATACTCCAGCGTCTTAGAAACAGCTTCCAGCTCGAGTTCTGATGGGATATAACCATATTGGCGAAATAGGTCGATGCCAAAACGGTCCTGCATCGCCGACTTCTTGCTCGCCGCCAGCAGTTTCTGGGGATCGACCGTGGTTAATCCCTTTAGGTAGGCATCCACTATTACCGGCACCGCGTGATAACCAATCATCACATCGGTTTCATTGGACATCAGATCCCAGGTCGGCAACACGCCACTCTCATCATAAAACGACATCATCGATTTAACTAAGTCATCGACCAATTCAGGGTTGGTTATGGTCAGCAACGGGTGCAGCCCGCGGAAGGTATCCCATAGTGAGAACAGAGTGTATTTGTTATAACCTGTCGCCGTATGAGTTTTTCCATCGGCGCCGTAATATTCGCCATTGGCGTCACTAAACAGATGTGGTGCCATAAACGAGTGATATAACGCGGTATAAAACTTAGTCTTAGCCTCGGTATTGGTATCACTAACCTCAATTTTGTTGAGTTGGTCACGCCAAATTTGCTCGGCAGCAAGCTTGGTCTGGTCAAAATCAAGCGCGGCGGCCTCGAGCGCAATGTTGCGTCTTGCACCATCGATGCTGGCATAAGAGAGTCCCACTTTTACCGTCAGGCTGTCATTAACTAGTTGCTTAAAGCTCAGCACCGCCTCGGTTTTTTTGGCCCGTAATTCATTACCCGCCACCGCCTTTTGCTCTTCGAACAACTGATGTTCAAACTTGTGGCTAAATTCCATCACAAAATAGACCGGTTGGAACTTAGCCCATCCGGTCGATTTCCGATAACCCACCAGTGTGGTGTCATTCTCCACTTTAAAATAGGTATCCACCGATTTATCGAAATTTTGCGCGTAACCTAGATCGATTAACAATTGCGCAATGCCCTTATCGCCAAAACTATAGCGATGCACGCCAACGCGAGCAGTGGCGCTTAACTCGGCTTTTATTCCTTCATTTTCGAGCATGATCGAGTAATAACCTGCCGATGCCTGCTCATTACTCTTTTTATATTTGGCGTGAACGCGCCCCACCTCATTGTCACGATTTTGAGGATAAGTTGAGACGAAAGGCATCACCAGCACATCGAGTAAATCGCCAACGCCGGTGCCTGACAAATGGGTATGACTAAAGCCAATTAAAGTCGTATCACTGTGATGATAACCCGAGGTCCAATCCCAGCCCTGAGATGGATTGTCGGGACTTAATTGCACCATACCAAAGGGCACAGTCGCCCCCGGAAAGGTGTGTCCATGGCCACCGGTGCCAATGAAAGGGTCGACAAAGTCGAGCACATCTTGATTGGTGACAGTCGCTGTTGTCGGGGCCGGTTTAGTGGCTGCGCCATCGCTACAACCCATCGTTAAACCAAGAGAGAGAACACTTAATGCTAATATTTTTTTCATCATTTTACTTTTTCTTTATTTGAATTTGTTTAGGGCTAGTTTTCGAGTTTGTCATACCAGTTCTTCTTCAATATGGCGGTGGTGATCAACATCACTACGATAGCTGCCAGCATCGGGATAAATTCACGGATAACTAAATATATCGGCAGTACCACCAGTGATATCTGCCAGATCATGCCGACGCCGATATTAAAGGCATCGCGCGAGAACGACGTGTTCGCTTGAAAATCTGGGTATTGTGCCAAGGTCTTTTTATGGATAGGACCCCAATGCCCCCACGGCCGCACATTGCGATAGAAGTCGATCAATACCTGATCATCTTCCGCCGGCGTTAGCAGGGTGCCTGCCAATGAGCCAATAAATCCTGCCAGCAGCAAATAAGGAAACGCATACAGTGGCTGCAACTGTGGGAATAACAACGGCAATGCTAGTGACGCAACAAGGCCTGCCATCATGCCGTAGAAATAGCCATAGGCATTGAAGCGCCACCAGTGCCACTTAAGCACATTAGCCGCTGCATAACCGCCAAATAATGCGCCAAAGATCCATTGCATAATCTCATTAATACTGGTGATCATAAAACCCAGACCCACGCCAACAACCACCAACAATACAGAGACCAAATAGCTAACGCGGATCGCATGTTTTTCGCTACAGTGAGGCTTGAAATAACGTTTATAGATGTCGTTCACGATGTAAGCTGGCGCCGCATTGACACTGGCGGCAAACGTTGACATAAACGCCGCTAACAAGCCGGCAATCAACAGCCCCGTTAATCCAACCGGAATGAAATTACTAATGGCGTATGGCAGGATCTGTTCGAAATCAAAGGCCTCGTTGCTGCTCTGGATTTCAGGCCCCATATAAACCAAGGCTAATACGCTTAAGCCTGCCACCATCATGTAGCGCGGGAAAAACATCACCAACGAAACTATGGCACTCATCTTTGCCGCCTCTTTGGGGCTTTTGGTGGCTAAGATCCGTTGCATATCATAGTTGGGCGTCGGACCGGCCAGACTGCCCAAGATGCCCTTAAACAACATCATCATGAAAAACAAACCAAATAAGCTAAAGCCATCGTCTTGGATCTTCTGATTGACCGAATCGATGACCCCAGTCCAATCGAGTTCCAGCTGCCAACCGAAGAATAAATTCTTCCAGCCATCGGGGATCACCGCATTTAGCGCCTCGTGACTGACCGCATTCATCGCGATCACGCCGACGGCAATCGCCGCCACCGTCATGATGAAAAACTGCAATAACTCGGTAAACACCACGCTATACATGCCGCCTTTAACCACGTAAATAGTGGTAATGATGAAGATCACGATGGCGTAGGTATCGGGGGAGAAATCCCACGGAAAGAAGATCGCGGCAAACTTACCAATACCTTTAAAGGCATAGGAGATAAAACCAATGGCGCTAACGATGGCAAAAATAACCACCGCTAAGTTACTTAGCTGTGCGCCACTACCGCTGCCAAAGCGGGTCTTAAGCCACTGCGCCCCAGTCATCACATTCGATCGTCGTAGCCATGCCGACAGATAAATCATTAGAAACACCTGATTAAATATCGGCCAGATCCACGGCAGCCATGCGCTCTTAAGGCCATAGACAAAACACATCGAGACCAACCACATGGTACCGGCAATATCGAACATGCCAGAAGCATTTGAGACACCTAATGCCCACCATGGGATCTTATTGCCGCCGAGAAAATAGGAATCTAAATTGCTTGAGGCCCGCTTAGATAAATAAAAACCGACGCCAATGGTGGCAATCAGGTACAGCGCAATAATAATAATATCGATTAATTGCAGCGACATCTAATCCTCCTGCAGCGTGCGTTGAACGGGTGTTGCCTGATAGGTATCGACCAAGGACATGATGGTTAGCTGTTGCAGCATCTGTGCAACCTCCTGTTCGCTCTTGCCGGCGACAGACAGCGACAGTTGCTTGGTCATGCCCGGTAACAGATCAAAAAAGTTATCGGAAAAATTCTCAGTACTATCCGGTAGCCGAATATAGACTTGCCGGGCTAATGAATCGGCGGTCAGTGAGAGGTTAATCTGCTGGTCAGTATGGTTTTTATCAACGGTGAAATTAACTTGCTGTAATGCCAAGTCCTTGCTCGGCACAAGATAGTGCAGCGCCTCACTATCATGTTCTGGTGCGACGAGTTGGGCGACAAATACCACCTCATTGCGCGAGTGACCATCGAGTAACTTTTCGCTATCGAGTTCAGCCACCAACACACTGGTATTAGCCGCTAACTCAAGCGCCAGTTGCTGCGAGTAAAGTACCTGCCCGTCTAGGCTGAGCATTGTCAGCTCAAGTTGGCCATGGGTGATGGTTAATAGGTCCGATACAACGCTTATCTTGAGCCGCTGCTCCACTTGTTCGATAAATACTGCGACAGGTTTAAAGCAGCGCTGCGCCTGATAATGCATCGCCTTCCAGCGACCGTAATAATCGATACCGGACCAAGAGGCTACTGGCCAGCAATCATTAAACTGCCAATATAGGGTGCCCATGCAAAATGGCATCGCCACACGATGTGCCTCAAAGGCTATTTTCATGCCTAAGGCTTGCTGCACCTGACTTAGATATAAAAAGCTTTCAAAGTCTTTGGCCTCGCGATATTCCGATTGCATATACTGCTTAATCAAACTATTACCGCGTGGGTGTTTCTGATGTGTCTTCATCACTGGTGAGTCAATGTGCCAATCTGGTGCCGTTGAATACTGTTTAACCGAATCGAAAATAGGAAATGATTGAAAACCATACTCACTCATGAAGCGTGGCACCCGCTGTCTAAATTCACTGAAGGGTTCTTCACCGTGCCACACGCCCCAATAATGGTTATCGCCGAGATTATCATCTTCCTTTCTTTCCCAAAAGCCAATCGGTGAAGAAGAGAAATAGAAGCGACTCGGATCGAAGGTAGTCACTAATTGCGGCAAGATCTGTTTAAACAACAAGGAATAGTCTTGTTGCAACTGCTGATAACGGCTATCGCTATAATTAAAGGTCGTCGGCCAGTGCCAAAATTCGATGCCCATCTCCGTTTCATTATTACCACACCATAGCGCGATACAAGCATGGTTACGCAGACGCTTGATATTGTGTTCGACCTCTTGTTTCACGTTATCGATAAAATCGCGATCGGCGGGATAGAGGCTGCAAGCAAACATAAAATCTTGCCAAATTAGGATGCCATGCTCGTCGGCCAAACGATAAAACTGATCATCTTCATAGATGCCACCGCCCCACACTCGTAGCATATTCATGTTGGCGCTAACCGCATCGCTAAATATTTTTTTATATTTGCTCTCGCTGACCCGATTTAGGAAGCTATCACTAGGAATATAGTTAGCCCCTTTCATAAACGTTGGATGACCATTCACTTTGAGATAGAAAGACTCACCAAATTCGTCGGGCTCATTGACCACCTCAATGGTTCTTAGGCCAATGGTCACGCTGTCGCTCGTCAGCAGTTGGTCATTTTTGATCAGTTCGATGCTAAATTGATAGAGAAACGCTTCGCCGAGACCGTTGGGCCACCACCGCTGCGGGTTATCGATATTAAGTGTTAGCTGCATATTTTTAGTCGCTGCGCAGTTATTAACAGCAACCTCGCTGCTTAATCCGGTAACATTGGTGCAATGAACTCGCACAGTGCCATTAAAATCACTGGGGCGATCGAGCGTGATATCGAAACATAATTCGGCATGTTGATCGTTTACGCTCAGCTGCTTAACGTGAGTATCGGCGATGCGCAGTCGATTAAAGGCTTGCAACGTCACCGAGCGCCAAATGCCACTCGTCACGAAACGCGGTCCCCAGTCCCAGCCATAATGATAAGGCGCTTTGCGGGTAAAGACACTCAGGCGCTCCACCGATTTATCGTTCTCAGCCGGATAGGTGAATCCGTTGGCCTTAAAAATCGGCAACGTTTCATTGATCGGTGAACGGAATAGGATCAGCAGCTCATTAGCGCCGAGCCGTAAATGCTGCTTACACGCTATCCGCGCCCCGACGAACATATTGTTATTGGTGTGAATGAGCTGATCATTTAAGTAGACATCACAGTAAGTATCGAGTCCACCGAAGACCAACTCTAGGTCAGAATAGTCCATCAATGGCTTGCTGATCTCGAACGACTTACGATATTGCCAGTCCTGATGCTCGATCCATTGCAACTGATGCTCATGCTCACCAAAGAAAGGATCCTCGATTAGGTTATTATCGAGCAAATCGGTGAAGTTGCAGCCAGGCACCTGTGCGCTCAACCATTGTTTATGGCCACTCTGTCGGAACTGCCAAGCACCATTAAGGCTTAGCGTCGCATCCGATGGTGATATCTGATTATTTAACATATTTGATTAACTTCATTTTATAATTGTTATCATTAAAGATCATGCCCATGTCGTTGCGTCAGGTGAGTCGGTCAAAGACGCTCAGCACGCCGTAAATCCATCCATGGAGGCTTGGGCTGGCATCCATGCCAGCAACAGCTGGCTTACTTTAACCAACTCACCTATTTATCGGCTATTTTCGTCAATTACCTGAGTAATATGCACAACATTTTAAAGATTGACTAATTCTGTTAGCGCGGCGACATCGATAACCTGCTTATTGAGTACTCCCGAGTAAGCATGTAGGGATAATTCCTGTTGGCAGGGTGCCAATGCCTGCACAATTTCCGGCGCATTGGCGCTATTGACGCCACCAGCAATCACGACTTCGATGTTGCCATCAGCTCTTTTCACAGTGTCTCGTAATACCTCGATGCTTTGCCATGCTGATGCTTTGCTGCCCCATGCACTGCCATTAGTCAGTACGCGGTGGACGCCAAGCTCGATCAATTGGCTCAATGCCGCCTCTTTATCATTCACCGCATCGAAGGCGCGGTGGCAGCTGACCTCTAGTTTGTATTGCTGGCAGCGCTTGATTAACTGAGCCATCACCGGAAGATTGAGCGAATATTGCCCCTGAGTGAGCACACCAAACACCACACCATCGGCGCCGAGTTCGGCCGCTTGCGCTATCTGGTCGTGCATCAGCATAATTTCTGCTTCGTTATAGGCAAAGTCACCACCGCGCGGGCGGATCATCACCAATAAGCCGCGGCGCCGACCAAAGGCTTGGCGCGCGATGCTAATAGCCTCCGGATCAGGGGTTAGCCCGTCTTGCGCCATCGCCGCACAGAGTTCGATGCGCGCCGCGCCAGCCTGATAAGCGGCGGCGACGTTAGCGGCCAATAAGCTTTTGTTATCGCTGCAAAGGCATATTTCGATGTCCATTATTGAATACTCAACTGGCCGATATTGACTGCAAAGTCGCGGCTCGTTCCCGCCGGTAAACTAAAACCGATTTGGCTAATGGTTTGTCCAGCAAGCTGTTGCAATGAGATGGTCTTTTTAGTCCAGCGCCCTTGTTGTGGCGATAGTGGAAAATTAATGATGTGATTGTCTGTGGTACGTAGCCATACGGATAGTACAGCCGTTGAGGACGCTTGATTAAATACCAGCTCAAGTGTGGAGTCGGCCGCCACCGTCAGCGCAGTCTGATAGAGCGGTATGGTGACCGACCCTTTGGTTAAGTCACCGCGTATCGCCAATGAATTACCGCCTGAGTAGGCTTGTTCAAAATCGAAAAATACCTTTACCCTGTCATTGCCATTAATTGCAAACTGCCAGGTGGGTAAGATATCTTGCTGACTTAAGTCAAACCACTCACCAAGCGTAACGTTGCCCTCTTGGGCCTTAAATTTACCATGTCCGGTATTAAAACTGGTGCTAAAGGGTAATTGAGTGATGGTTGATTTGGCGGGTACATAACGACCCAATCCCGGCCAGTTATCCCCCTGATCATCAAGATAAAGATTAAGATCATCGCCGCCAAACAAACGCACTTCGCTGCGATAGAAACTCAAGTAATCGCTGCTATCTTGTTTAAATTGGCTAAAGGCAGGCTGTTGCTCGCTGCCCGGATAGATAAAGCTAGCATTGCTGGCAAACAGGGCGATAGAACTGTGCGCCTTAGTGCCACTCTCGCTAAATAGGGCATCGAGCCAACCGCGACGCTTAAACAATTTTTGCGCGCTACGGTCCGGCCACAGATCCGCGCCAAAATACATATCAAAGGGCGAACGTTTGAGCTCATTGATCGCCTCAACACTGCTTTTTACTCGCAGTGCATTCCACCAATAGTTGAGAAAGATCGCGTCACTTATTCTGTCGCTACCCTCTGTTGACGCCACTTCCAAAAATGCGGCACTTTTTTTATTTAAGCGATTCTGCCAAGCCACCGAGCCATCGAGTAACATCGCATCATACCAATGGATTTCCATGCCCGCTGGGGCAATCTTGGTAAGATAACGCATAAAATGCTGCATCTTAAGCCCAAGCTCGGCGCCACGTTCTGGATTAAACTGACCGTCAATAATGTCATTATTGGCGTCTTTGACCACGGTTAAATCGGTTTCTTGATTCATTAACCAGCCGTCGAAGCCATAATAATTGGCGATATCTACCAATTGATGGGCATAGGTAAAACGCCCTTGTTGGTCCGTTTTAAGGAAGTCAGCTACGGTTTTTGCATTACCTCCGTATACCGCCGGACGAAAGAAAATGGTACCAATCACCTTTACCCCGTTTTGATGTGCCGCGTCGACCCAAGGCCGTGCGGGCACGTTCACAGTTGCCTCACCGGTGAACCAGTTAAACACATCAATATGCGCCCAGTGGGTGAAGTTATACAGATTAAACTGCGCTTGCGGCTCGAAGAAATTGGCTAGGTTGTTCATGCCATCTGGCGCGAGCAGGACCTTTACTTGCGAGTCTAGTGGCGGTTGCTGCGGTTTTAATTGCGCAATAATGCGAGATTTAAGTGGCACTTTCGAGATATTTTTGGGCTCAGCCAGTGACGAATTTGGTGACCAATTCTTTAGCTGTTCGAGGTTGAGTGAAAATGGTGGCTCGGTGCGATTGATTTGCGCCTGTGCGGTTAGCGTCACCAAGTGACACAATAATATTGATGCAAAGACCATGGGCTTCATAATAAATCGATTCATAACGGTGTCTATGTAGTTTTTTATTGCGCTGTGATCTGCAGGTAAATCACACCGCAATAAATTGAAAGAATAGTAGAGTATGGCTATTGTACCTAGCCATACTCCTTACTAATGCGGGTTAATGGCGTTTAGTTATCCGGTCCAATTAACTCGATTTCAGCGATTTGCATCAGCGTATCATCACCCTTATTTTTAGTGATGTTAAACCGGTAGCTACTAAACGCGAAACCATTACCAAATTCAAACAACTTACGCTCGAATCGGTTATCCCAAGACTCACCGACCCATGAGGCGATAGTGGTCCAGGTGGCACCGCCATCGTTTGAGCCCTGAATATTGAAATTCTCAGGATCTCGACCATCGGCGTCATTAGCACTGGTAATAGCAATGCTGCTGACAATTTTGGCATCGCCTAGGTCAACCTGAACCCAAGAAGGATTCTCGTCTGATGGTGCACCGGCCCAATCATTATGGTCGAGCCACTTGGTATTGATATCATCGTCAAACACATTGCTTTCAATCTCACCGTCACCGATGCGATTGCGCGCCGTGACCACCACGCCATCACCGCTAGAGTGGTCGACCGAGCTGTATTGTGGACCAATCATTTCGATTTCTGCCACCTGCATTAAGCCATCATCACCCTTATTCTTGGTGATGCTTAAACGATAATAACTAAAAGCCAAATCATTACTAAAGGTCAATAGCTTACGCTCGAAACGACTATCGAAACCCTCGCCAATCCAAGTCGAAAGCGTCAGCCAGTTCTGACCATCGTGTGATGCTTCGATGAAGAAGTTTTCAGGATCGCGACCATCGGCATCATTGGCACTGGTCAATGCTAACTTATTAACCACTGCCGCTGTCTCAAGTTGAACCATCACCCACGAAGGTGCGTCGACACTTGGCGCGCCAGCCCAGTCGTTATGGTCGAGCCATTTGGTTTCAACATCGCCATCAAATGCCATGGTTTCCGCTTCACCGTCGCCGATACGATTGCTGGCGGTAATAGCCACGCCGTCACTCATCGCATGATTTAAGTCGGCTAGCTTAGGACCAATCAATTCAATTTCAGCCACTTGCATTAACCCATCGTCACCTTTGTTCTTGGTGATATTAAGGCGATAGCTAGTAAAGGCCAAGGTATTATCAAAACCAAACATTTTACGTTCTGCGCGCGCGTCGAACGCCTCACCCAGCCAGCTATTTAGCACTAGCCAAGTTTGGCCACCGTCATTTGAGCCCTCAATGCTGAAGTTCTCAGGGTCACGGCTGTCGGCATCATTGGCACTGGTTAGCGCCAGCACATTAACCGCTTGAGCATCGCTCAAGTCGACTTGTACCCAAGATGGTTTTTCTGCGCTTGGCGCGCCAGCCCAATCATTGTGATCTAACCACTTAGTCGCAGGATCATTATCAAACGCCTTCGTTTCAGCTTCACCATCACCGATACGATTACTTGCGGTAATCGTTGCACTGCCTACCGGATCACTATGATCGGCACTGGTGTAGATAGGTCCAACGAACGCTATTTCTGCCAGCTGCATCAGGCCATCATCGCCCTTGTTCTTGGTGATATTAAGACGGTAATAGCTATATTCTAGCGCGTTTGAGAAACTAAATTCCTTGCGTTCGAAACGCTCATCGAAAGATTCACCAATGAAGCTACCTAATCTTACCCAGGTCGTGCCATCACTCGAACCTTCAATATTGAAGTTCTCTGGATCGCGACCATCGGCGTCATTGGCGCTGGTAATAAATAAACTGCTAACCGCTTGCGGTTGCGCAAATTGCACCTGAATCCACGACGGGTCCTCAATACTTGGCGCACCAGACCAGTCGTTATGATCGAGCCATTTAGTCTGTGAATCACCATCGAAGGCTTTCGTTTCTGCTTCGCCATCACCAATACGGTTGCGGGCGGTAATAATCGCACTGGCCATGATATCGCTAGTGGTGATCTCATGCACCGGACCGGTCGAACCTGCGCCATCAAACAATGCCAACTTAAGATCGATAACATCATCGACGGTTAAGCCAAGCTCTTTCAATACCGGGTTAACACTTAGTGCTGCATGAAGCGGTTGACGCAATGCTGTCAATGCATCGTCGTTGCCTGCCAGTGCGGCTTCAAGATTGCTATAAGCCGTAGCCAACCATGATTGCTGAGTATAACCAGGGGCGAATTGGGCAAACGAGGCATTTAATAACGATAATAATGCCGTTGACTCAGAGACATAGACTTTCTGACAGACCTCCTCTGTGGTTGGGTTGCCCTCAGCGTCTAGTACCGCATCACCTTTGTCATCGACTACATCTTTATCTTCACAGGTTTCTTCGATAACGAAGTTGTTTAGACTCTCACCACTGAGCAATTTCTTAGCGAAGACATTAGTCTTGCCATCGTCGAGGCCTAATGCTTTAAGCACTAGCGTCGAGTACTCAGCCTGAGCAATCTCTAACAGTTGCACTGACGTGACATTTCTGCCCTGAGCGATATCTCGTTCGATTAATTGGGTGGCGAAGGTGGTAAATACATTGGCGACAAAGGTGGCGTCTGCCTGACCATCGACGCGACTACCATAGGCGACATTAAGGTGAGTTAACGAGGTTAATGTCGTGCCGTTTAATGCTTCACCGCCCACCATGCTGCCCATCTTTACGTCACCACATTGCATCGCATCACAGACCATCAGTGAATCGGCGTTGGCAGTGACCATCACCTTAACGATACCATCTAAGCCGTAGCCCGTATCACCGGCCACCTCAACAAAAACGTGGCCAGCATCATCTGTTTTGGCCGCTGATTTAATGGTTAAGTTGGTGCCGTTTAGCTGCTTAAAGCTCACCTGGGCATTTTCAAAAGTGCCTTTTACCGTATTGCCACTGATCTCAGCGTAAGTGGTCTTAATTACTTTGGGTATATTCTGTGGATCAGGGTCACTGCTACCACCACAACCGCTTAAGCTGCCCAAGATCATCGCGGTCGATGCCGCAATTAACGATAATTTATAGTTATTCATTATGTTACCTATCATTTCTCTGTTAGCGATGCGAGTTGCCATTGGCAACTCGCGCTACGATTTTTAGTTAGAATTTATATGAAATTCCGGCATAGAAGCGACGACCAGAGTATGAATTACTTAGATAGCGGTCTTTAGTATCATCCCCTAGATAAGAAAACTGCTCTTCTTCGGTTAAATTAATCACCGACGCTGTAGCCACCAAATTCTCCATCAATGAATAGGAAACATTGGCGTCAACTTGCTGGTATTGATCTAAGTAAGACTGCATCCCATTTTGGATGCCACGCGCCGTCTTGCCCCTAAGGGTGTAGGATAGGCGTACGCTAAAATCATCATTTTCAAAGAACGCAGACGAGTTGAATTGGAAATCAGATGAGCCAATTAAATTAGACTCACCCACTTTTTCACCATCGACAGAGACATCGGCTTTATTGGTATCGTTGAAGGTATAGTTGCTGCTAAAACCAAAACCATTATCAAAATGATGCTGAATAAAGACTTCAGCACCCTGTGAAACCGCATTGGTGCCATTGGCCGAGGTGCGATAGTTTTCAATAATGGTATTGGCACCACCAGCAGTCTCGCCAACCGATGGGAAGTTTTGCACCGGAATGTCTCTAACCGCAGTGATGGTTAGTGGCACCACGAAGTTATCGATATCCTTAAAGAAGATATTTACACCCACCGCCGAACCTTCACCGTAATAATATTCGAGTGAAATATCAGACTGCCATGCCACAAAAGGCTTGAGGTTTTTGTTGCCACCGCCACCAGTCCAGCCGGCTATTTCGTTAACCGCCGAACGATCACTGGCACGCTCATTGGAGGTCCAAGTTAACCGTTCCTGACCACCCAAATCGCTATAATCTGGGCGAGCCATCACTTTGGCCACCGCACCCCTCAATACTAATTTCTCACTCAAATCATATGAAATGTTAAAGCTCGGCAATATCTGGGTGTTGCTATTTTCTTGTTCGATCACGCCATTGATATTGAGTTCACGATCGAGCACCGGCATTTGATCTTCGGTATCGGGAAAGTAATAGTCATAATGATATTCGATGCGATCGTTTGACGATCCAGTAGTGGTGGTTTCGACCACGCGTACGCCAACGTTACCGCGATACTTGTCACCTTCGAAATCAGCCTGGACATACGCCGCGAGAACTTGTTCGCCAATGTCAAACACAAATTGGTCTTCGATACGATCATAACGCTGAAAACTAGACGTCAAATATTGGTCATACTTAGCCCAGTCCATGCCAGGGAATAGATTGGTATCAATACCTTTAGGAAAATTACCCAATGAGTTATCCAACAACATGCCAGCTAGCTCTGGCTCGCCGCCGCTCCACTGATAGCTATCACTACGGGTGATGCCACCGTCACGAGCCTCACCTGCTTCAATATCAAAATCAGCGGCTAGATAGAAAGTATTGCGAGTATCTCTATGCAAGGTAGCGTCGCGATATTTTATCCCGGTGCGAATATTATTAACCAAGCCCCAATCGACACTAAAGGCAACATCGGCCTGCGCGTAGGTCTCCTCTAAGGTACTGGTAATGAAACTTGAATTAGATGAACCTGGATCGAAAGAACCACCAACGCCACTCTTGAGGTTATCAAGCATCGCTGGATCCATGTAGATGCCTAAGCCTTCATCTTCAATAGCCCAACCATAATAAAGCGCCGACCCGTCATTATAAAATGCGGTGTCATAATCGAGAACCGGGCCACCAGACGATTTGGTATGTCCGGCTTTAACACTTAGATCGTAATTCTCGCCTTCGTAATTAGCGAAGAAATCGAAGGTATCTGAACTAGACTCTTCTACGGTATATTTCCCGGTGATCCAAGGGAATCCAGTAGCATTTTTACTGCCGTTGGCGCCCGATGAAAAGTCCACGCCATTAATAATAGTACCAGAAGCATCTCTGCTCACATCGGTGATTAGCCCAGCTGTATAGCTCCATTCTGGATATTTAACCCCAGAGGTGGTTGAATCTAAGCCAAGCTTAAAATGGAAGTAATTCATACCAAGCTCTAAGCTTTCAGTTGGCATCCACTGCACCGTAAATTGCACGCCTTGGCGCTTACGCTCTTGCTCAAATACTTGAGAACCGGCAACTTGTGGCACCCAGCCCGGAGCCAGGGTATTACCATTGGCATCGACTAACGGCGCATTATATTGACCGTTATCAACCGACGCGCCATTGATATCTGTTGCTGTGCCAGAAGCACCCGTCCAACGCCAATTATAGACCGAACTTGAGAGCGTTCTATTGGTGCGTGTTTGTTGGGTATATCCCACTAAGAAACCGAGGTCTTCTTGCTGGTTTTTCCACGAAAACAAACCAGTAAACTGCGGTTCAACCTTATCGGTAACGTCTGAATTGGTCGCTTCGAATTGCACCACGCCTGAGTTTGCATCCATCTCGAGCGGCTTACGCGTCGACATTAAGATGGTACCACCGACACCACCTTCGTCTAGACGAGCCTCAGGTGACTTGTAGACTTCGACTTGAGAGATCATCGCCGACGGCAATAAACCATAATCAAATGAGCGTGAAGGAGAGCCCGGAGAAGATGAAATGAAGTTACCATTTAACTGCGTAAAGGTTAAGTCGGACGAAAGGCCACGAATACTTACCGTTGCACCTTCGCCGCCACTACGTTGAATCACGATGCCAGGCACCCTTTGTAGTGAATCTGCGACGTTCTTATCGGGAAATTTACCAATATCCTCGGCAGTAATGGCATCGACAATCGCATTAGAAAATCGCTTGATATTAAGGTTCTTAGCGGTACTTGCTCTAATCCCGCTAACCGTTATCACTTCGACTTCTTGCTCTTTGTCATCGGTTTTCTGCTCTTCAATTTCCTGTGCCTGTGCCATTCCCATTGCGCATAAAATGGATGTGCATAGCAGCGATTTCCTAATTACCGCAGGAAAAGAGGTCGGCTTGTAGTATTCTTTCGCTTTCATCTTAATATTCTCTCCAAAATTTTCATGACTCCGCCAGCGTGATGTGCCTGACAGCGAAGGCTTTTTGTTTTTATCGTTTTGTAAATATTATTGCCTTGGAAAACAATGTAAACGATTACATTCCAATTGAGATATATAATTGATTAAACAGCCAAATATTGGGGTAAAAGTCAAAAACAAGGTCAATATGTTATCGATTACATTATCGAATACTAACTGAGCTATAATCGAACTGTCAATAATAAATGTGACTTTTTTCACATTTATTAAACAAATTGAACTTTGTTGTTTTGGTAAGAAACAATCAGCGATAAGTTTGTTAAAACAGAAAATAAAAGAAAAAACAAGTAGCTGGCCGCCCTCACCTGAAAACCACGAAATGCTTATTTTTAATTTATTAATCAAAACGTTACTTGAACAACAAACTTTTACGAACTCGATTTACTGATTAGAAAGACCTAACCACACTGCTGCTCGCTCTTTCTACCATCTTGAAAGGGAATAGCTCACGATTACGTTTCAACGGCTGTTTGTTAATAAGCTGTAATAATACATCAACCGCTCTGCCGCCCATCTCGTGAGCCGGTTGGTCGATAGTGGTTAAGGACGGATCCATAAAAGCGGTGACCTCAATGTTATCAAACCCTACCACCGAGATATCCTCAGGCACACGCAGCCCGTGATTCTTTATTTGGTGAATTGCACCGATGGCGATGTCATCGTTAAAACAAAAAATGGCGGTGGGCCGATCTTTTTCACTCAATAGTGCCTTCGCACCAGCGACCCCTGAGTCAATAGAGTAATCACCTCCTGCAATTATTTTACTTTTAAATTCAATATCTTCCTCGGCGAAAGCACTCTTAATACCCGCTAGGCGGTCGGTGAATATATGACTGTCGTTTGGCCCAGTGATCACGCCAAAACTCTTATGACCATAGTCAATCAGATGTTTAGCTAGCGCTCGACAAGCCGCATAGTTATCAATCTCAATCACCGGATAGTGCTGCTCGCCAGGAATGCGCTGGCAAACACTAACCATAGGTATATTTTGGGCCAGCTTGGTGTCGGTCTTGGAAAAGGGAAACGTATGATCGAGATTAATTAAACCATCGGCACGATTAGATAATACCATCGACGCATACTCGTGTTCGCGCTTTGGCTGGCCCTGCGTATCCCCTATCAGCACCGAATAGCCATTTTTTTGCGCGGCCGACTCAATGCCCTGAACAATCTTTAAGTGAAAGGCGTTAGTAAGCTTAGGAACCAGTACTAATAGCGCATTCGACTTACCCGTCTTTACACTAGCCGCCATCATATTAGGTCGATATCCAGCTTGTTCAATAGCCTTAAGCACCTTATTTCTGGTTTTTTCAGTAACCAGCTCTGGGCTCTTTAATGCTCTGGAAACAGTGGCGGTAGACACCCCAGCTAATTGACAAACTTTCTTTATCGTAGTCATGGTTGATTGCTCACCGAAATTGTTGTTATTGAAATAAATTAAAGGGTAATAGTGAATTAAAATGTAACCGAGAACAATGGGCTCGACAAGGTATTTAGCAAATCGCTTGCCGAAAGCTAGCACAATAATAAAGAAAAATAGTACTAATCGCCTCATATTGTACAACCAACTAGATATAACGAATAGATATTAAAAGGTTTTATTAATTTAAGTTACAAAATATGATTAAAAAATTAACATTCTCATTGAATAATGAAATGCCCTAGTATATTCTAAATCACCACATTGTAATCGATTACATTTTATTTATCAGGCTAACGAACGCATCTTGAGCCTGGTAATTGACGCGCTAGTAACGTGAGCCGGTATCGATAGACCACAGATGAAAAATAAAAATGAAAAATAAAACTCACCATTATTTACACCTAAGCGCCTGGTTATTAATGCCATTGCTTAGTGCATGTTCGCCACAGCAGGCAACCACAGAGGCCACTAGCCAGAGTGAGTCTGCTGTTGTTAATATCGTTGAAACAGATCTGGTGCAATACGTTAACCCATTAATGGGCAGTGACTCTAAGTTTAGTATGTCTAATGGCAATACCTATCCAGCTATTGCGACGCCATGGGCGATGAATTTTTGGACCCCGATGACCGAGAAGATGGGTGATGGCTGGACCTATAAATACTCCGCGGACAAGATTCGCGGCATCAAACAGACACATCAGCCGAGTCCCTGGTTAAATGACTATGCCGCCTTTTCCTTGATGGCGGTGACCGGTGAGCTAAAGTTTCAAGAAGATCAACGTGCCTCATGGTTCTCTCATAAAGCCGAACAATCTGGACCGCATCATTATCAGGTCTATTTAGCCGATTATGACGTGACCGCACAGGTCACGCCAACGACGCGCGCGGCTCATTTTAAGTTTACCTTCCCACAAACCGATAACGCCTACATCATGCTCGATGCCTTTAATCAGGGCTCGATGGTTAAGATCTTGCCTAAGCAGCGTAAGATCATTGGCTATGCGCGTAATAATCATGGCGGCGTGCCGGAAAATTTTCACAACTATTTTGTCGCGACCTTCGATAAGGATTTCGAGATAACTCACACCTGGCAAGACAAGTGGCAACTGGTGGAAAATTCGCTGAGCAGTACCGGCGACCATGTTGGCGCTATCATAGGTTTTAAGACCAAGCGTGGCGAGCAGGTGCATGTCAAAGTGGCCTCATCATTTATCAGTCCCGAGCAGGCGGCGCTTAACTTGGCCCGTGAAATAGGCGACGACAGTTTCGCCACCACCAAACGCAAGGCACATGACGCATGGCAGTCGCAGCTTAGCCGCTTAAAGATTGAAGATATCAACATAGATAACGTGCGTACCTTCTATTCATCGCTGTATCGGGTGATGTTATTCCCGCGTAAATTTTATGAATACGATCAAGATAATAATGTCGTTCATTACAGCCCCTATAACGGCAAAGTGTTGCCCGGTTATATGTTTACCGATAATGGTTTTTGGGACACCTTCCGCGCGGTATTCCCTTTCTTCACCATGATGTATCCAGAACTAGATGGCCAAATTATGCAGGGGCTGGTCAATACTTATAAAGAGTCTGGCTGGTTACCTGAATGGGCGAGCCCAGGCCATCGCGGCGTGATGATCGGATCAAACTCGGCGATTAATATTAGCGATGCCTATCTCAAGGGGATCCGCGGCTTCGATATTGAAACGCTATACCAGGCGATGGTTAAGAATGCCACGGTCGATCAGGGCCGTCCGGTGAGTTCCGTCGGTCGTGAAGGCGTCGATTATTATAATAAGCTTGGTTATGTGCCTTATGACGTTAATATCCACGAAAATGCGGCGCGCACCCTAGAATACGCCTTTGCCGATTTTAATATTGCTAAGGTTGCTACCGCGTTGGGCAAACATGACGACGCCAAGTTATACCGCCAACGAGCAGGAAATTATCGCAACGTGTTTGATCCAGAAACGACCTGGATGCGCGGCAGAAATGAAGATGGCACTTTCCAATCACCTTTTAACCCACTTAAATGGGGCGATGCCTTCACCGAGGGCAATAGCCTACATTACACCTGGTCGGTATTTCATGATATCGATGGCTTAAAAGATTTGATGGGCGGCGACCAAGCCTTTATCGCTAAACTCGATGAGGTCTTTACCATGCCACCACTGTTTGACGACTCATATTATGGTTTTACCATTCATGAGATCCGTGAGATGCAGGTGGTTAACATGGGCAATTACGCCCATGGCAATCAGCCGATTCAGCACATGATTTATCTGTATAACTATGCCGGTAAACCATGGGTTGCTCAGGAGAAAGTGAGAAATGTGCTAACTAAGCTCTATAGCGCGACCCCAGATGGTTATAGTGGCGATGAAGATAATGGCCAAACCTCGGCATGGTATGTCTTTAGCGCGTTGGGGTTTTATCCCGTCACTCCGGGCACCGATCAATATGTGCTGGGTAGTCCGTTATTTAACAAGGTCACCATGACCCTAGAAAACGGTAATCAACTAGTGATTAATGCCAAAGATAACTCGAGGCACAATGTCTATGTTGAGCAACTAAGCCTTAACGGCAAGCCCTATGACAAAAACTGGATTAGTCATCAGGATATTTTAGACGGCGGCAGCCTCGACTTTTCGATGGCCCCGCAGCCCAATAAGCAACGTGGCATTAGCGCCAGCGCTGTCCCTTACTCTATGTCCACCGCGACAGAATAATCAAAGGTTAGCGACTCGTCGGCGCGAGTCGTTCAACACTCTAAAAATATAAAGGAAACAAAATGGCTGGTCCGCATATTCCAAACGGCAATCTGATTAAGACGTCAGGTGAGCTCAATAGCAAGTTCGCATTTATTGCGATGACAACTCTGTTCTTCTTGTGGGGTTTTATTACCGCCCTTAATGATATTTTAATTCCTCACCTGAAGGCCGCTTTCGAGCTCAGTTATACCGAGGCGATGCTGGTGCAGTTTTGTTTCTTTGGTGCCTACTTCATTGTTTCACCCTTTGCCGGCAAGCTTATCGAAAGAGTAGGTTACCAGCGAGGCATTATCATCGGTCTATTGACCATTGCCGCGGGGTGCTGCCTGTTCTATCCCGCCGCAGAAGTCGAAATTTACGCGATCTTCTTATTGGGGCTATTTGTGTTGGCCAGTGGCGTCACTATTTTACAAGTGTCAGCCAATCCTTATGTGGCGATCTTAGGCTCAGAGAAAACGGCGGCCAGTCGCTTAAATCTGGCTCAGGCGATTAACTCATTAGGCCATACCTTGGGACCTCGTTTTGGCGCGGCGCTAATTTTTGGTGGCAGTACCACAGTGATCGCGGCGACGGCAGTTCAATTACCCTACCTAATTTTAGCGGCGGCGGTAGTGATTATTGCCTTGGTATTTTCCCGCTTAAAGCTGCCAGTGATCGAGAATATCGAGGATCCACAAGCTGCCAGCACGACCAGCGACTCTATTTGGGCCCACAAATCTCTAGTCTTTGGCACGTTGGCTATTTTTCTTTATGTCGGCGCCGAAGTCTCTATCGGTAGCTTCCTGGTTAATTACTTTGCCGAGAGTCATATTGCCGCCATGGACGAACATGCAGCCAGCATGATGGTTTCCTATTATTGGGGCGCGGCGATGTTCGGTCGCTTCATTGGCGCCGCCCTGATGCGCTTTATCGCGCCAACCACTATTCTTGCAGTCAATGCCGTCATGGTAATTTTACTCATCGGTTTGTCAGTCACCAGCACAGGCGAAACCGCAATGTGGGCGATTATTGCCGTGGGTCTATTTAACTCGGTGATGTTCCCGACTATTTTCACCCTAGCGATCAAGGGTCTTGGCCCATTAACGGGACGAGGATCGGGCCTAGTGTGTCAGGCTATTGTCGGCGGCGCAGTACTGCCAATGTTGCAAGGTATCGCAGCAGATGCATTTTCCGTTCAGCTAAGCTTTATTGTACCAGCGTTTTGTTATGTCTATATCGTATGGTATGCGCTACGAGGCTCTAAAACTACCGTTGCAGCACCAACAGCAGCAGAGGTTAAAGCATGAAGTCTGTCGTTTGTTTTGGCGAAGCGTTAATCGATTTTTTAAATACCGGCGAGCAAATAGATGGCGCGCTTAATCTCAAAAATTATCGTCAGTACCCGGGCGGCGCACCTGCCAATGCCGCAGTTGCAATCTCCAAGCTCGGCGGTAAATCATACTTTGCCGGCCAAGTTGGCGATGATGCCTTCGGTGAGTTTTTAGACAATGCGCTACAGCAATATGGGGTGCATACCGACCTATTAATCAAACATCCCTTTGCTAAGACCGCATTGGCCTTTGTACTATTAGACAGCGAGGGCGATCGTAGTTTCTCATTCTATCGTCATCAGACCGCCGATATTTTATTTGAACGTGCACAGGTGAAAGATAGCTGGTTTGAGCAACAGCCGATTTTTCATTTTTGCAGCAACACCCTAACCGATACCAACATTGAAAACACCACCTTCGAGGCAGTAAGCAAGGCTAAGGCACACCGATCATTGGTTAGTTTTGATGTCAACCTGCGGCATAACCTATGGTCACAGGGACAAGCCGATGCCTCGATCGTCAATGAGTTTGTGATCGCAGCCGATGTGATTAAGTTTTCTAGAGAAGAGCTCGACTATCTGGCTGCCGGCAACAATCAAGCCTATATCGAGAATATCATTGAGCAAGGGGTGTCATTGTTAGTGATCACCGATGGCGCGCATGACATTGTCTATCATGGAAAAAACAGTGATGGCAGTCTATACCACGATAGCATTAGCGCACCCCGAGTGACCGCGGTCGATACCACTGCCGGCGGTGACGCCTTTAGCGGCGCATTGCTATTTGCTCTAAGCCAGCTAATCGATCCTTGGACCGCCTTAGATGATCCGCAATTGATCCACCAGCTAATTACCTTCGCCTCGACTTGCGGCGCACACGCGGTGACCAAACCCGGTGCTTTTCCCGCGCTGCCAACCTTTAGCGATGTGCAACAACATTGGCCATTAGCTCTTTTACCGACAAAGTGATTATCATCGCTTGGAGATACAAATGAATTATTACGAACCCGAATTTTTACTTAGCCATGTTAAGTCTATTCTCAAGTTTTACGACGATAAGGTGGTTGATCCGAGTGGCGGTTTTTATCATAACTATTTAGACGATGGCACGCTGTTTGACAGCGAGTTTCGTCAGTTAGTCAGTAGCACTCGCATCGTGGTGAATTATGCGATGGCTGGCATGGTATTTGAGCGTCAAGATTATCTGGATATCGCACGACACGGCTTAGATTATGTCGAACAGGTGCATTGGCAAGAAGACCAACAAGCCTATGCCTGGACCTTAAGCAACCATCAGTCGCAAGATATGACCCAGCAGGCCTATGGTTATGCGTTTGTATTACTTGCCTATGCGGCAGCGCGCAAGGCGGGCATCATCGAAAACGATGCCCCCTTACTGCGCACCTATGAGATGCTTGAACAGCGCTTTTGGCTACCAGAACATGAGCTCTACGCCGATGAAATAAGTGCCGATGGTCAGTTGAGCGATTATCGTGGCCAAAATTCCAATATGCACCTCTGTGAAGCGATGATCGCAGCCTATGAAGCGAGCGGCAATCAGCTCTTCTTAAGCCGCGCTACCACCATCGCCCACAACATCGTGCAGCGTCAGGCGGCCATGACCGATAACCTAGTGTGGGAACACTTTACCACCGAGTTTACCCCCGACTGGGACTATAATAAAGACGACCCGAAAAACCTCTATCGCCCGTGGGGCTTTCAACCAGGACACCAAACCGAATGGAGCAAGCTGCTGCTAATGCTTAATCGTCATGCACCACAGCCGTGGTTAGTCGAGAAAGCCGCCATGCTGTTCGACCGTGCCTACAGTGTGGCCTGGGATCAGCAATATGGCGGCCTGATCTATGGCTTCGATCAACAAGGCAACTGCTGTGACGATGATAAATACTTCTGGGTGCATGCCGAGAGTTTTGCCGCCGCCGCGATGCTATATGATGTCACCGCTGACGAAAAATATTTGGCGCAATATCAGGAGTTGTGGCAATACAGCTGGGATCATTTTGTCGATCATCAACACGGTGCCTGGTTTAGAGTGCTGCGCCGCGATAACAGTAAATATTCCAATCAGAAAAGCTGTGCCGGCGCTAAATGTGATTACCACACCCTAGGGGCATGTTTTGAAACATTGCGAGTATTAGGTTTAACCAGTCTATCATTGGTGAAAAAGGTCTAGAGCTAAGCATGAAACGAGTAGTCAGCTTGATATTAATCCTGATGGTTGCAGCCTGTGCAACCACCCAGGAAAATCCTAAAACCACGGATCAACAACGACGTTTTATCTCTTATGTTGATCCCTTCATTGGCAGTGGTGGCAAGGGCAAAACTTACCCCGGTGCCACCGTGCCTTATGGCATGGTGCAGCTTAGCCCAGATAATGGGCGCAATGGCTGGGATTGGATATCTGGCTACTTTTATCCAGATGATGTGATTGCAGGCTTTAGCCACACTCACCTTTCAGGCACCGGCGCTGGCGATCTCTATGATATTTCATTTATGCCACTGGCCGGACAAACGATTGAGCGAGTCTTAGACCAGACCAAGCAAACCCCCACGGTTATCTCAACCTTCAGCCATGCCAATGAGTCAGCGTCGCCGGGATATTACCAAGTCTATCTCGATAGCTATGATATCAATGTTGAGCTGAGCGCCGGACTGCGCACCGGCATGCAAAAATATATCTTTGCCAAGCAACATCAACAGGGCCGAGTCAAATTAGATTTAGGCTATAGCCGTAACTGGGATCAGACGGTGGCTACGCAGTTGGTCATTATCGACCAACAAACCATTGCTGGTTATCGAAAATCCACCGGCTGGGCCAAAGATCAACGGGTCTATTTCTATAGTCGTTTCTCGCGCCCTTTCATCAGCATCAACATTAATCATGATAGCAAACACTCTGAGCTGAGCAATGTTGAATTAAAAAGTGGTCAAACCATTGAGATTGATGGCGTCGAGATTCAGGCGTTGTTTCATTTCGACCTGAGCCAGAACAAACAAGTAACCGTCAAGACCGCGATTAGCTCGGTGAGCAGCGACAATGCCAAAGCCAATCTAATCGATGACGGGCTAAACGCCAGCTTCGAGCAAGTTCGACAGCAGGCCGAGCAACAATGGGAACAGGTCTTATCCAAGATAGTGGTGTCTGCCTCTGACGATAACATGGTGCAGTTTTATACCGCCCTTTATCATTCGATGTTAGCGCCGCGGGTATTTTCCGATGCCAATGGCCAATATAAAGGACCCGATGGGCAGATCCACCGAGCCACCGATCACCAACGTTATTCATTTTTCTCCTTGTGGGATACCTTTCGCGCGCTGCATCCGTGGAAAACCATTACCGATCCACTGCACAGCAAGGATATGATGCTGTCTTTGCTCGACCATTATAATGAATATGGGCTATTGCCGGTGTGGAATTTCCAGGGCAATGAAACCGATATGATGATGGGCTATCATGCGGTGCCGGTATTGGCCGATGCTTACCTAAAAGGCATTATCGGTGGCGACGGCCAAGCCTTATTTGCGGCGATGAAAAAGAGCGCAATGCAAGATGATTTTGGTATCGCCTCCTATAAACAGCTAGGTTATGTGCCCTTTGAAGAGCGTCATTGGAACGTTTCCTTAACGCTTGAGTATGCTTTTGATGATTGGAGCCTCGCCCAGATGGCCAAAAAGATTGGCATGAATGATGACTATCAATACTTTAGCGAGCGCGCCGCCAACTATCGCCACCATTTCGATAGCCAATCTGGGTTTATGCGCGCCAAGGATCGCATCGGTAATTTTAAGCTGCCATTCGATCCTCTGGCCTACCATCCTGAAGACTATTGTGAGGCTAATGCCTGGCAATATAACTTTTTTGTGCCCCATGATATCGGGGGTCTAATTAAGCTTATGGGTGGCAAGAAGGCCTTTAGTCAAAAACTAGACACCATGTTTAGCACCAATCAACAGTCGGATAAATTACCTGAATGGATCTCCGGATATATTGGCCAATATGTCCATGGCAATGAGCCGGGTCATCATGTGCCTTATCTCTATCAATATACTGGCGAAGCACACAAGACCCAGAAATTAGTCCGTCAAATCATGCGTGAGCTTTACAGTACGAAAGCAGACGGTCTGGTGGGCAATGAAGATGCCGGTCAAATGTCGGCATGGTATCTGTTTAGTGCGCTGGGTTTCTATCCGGTCAACCCGGTCTCCGGTGAATATGTGCTGGGCAGCCCAGAAGTGGAGCGCGCCACCATCATGCTAGATAACGGCAAGCAATTTAAGGTCATCGCCAACCATCAATCGGTTGATAATGTCTATGTTAAATCGGTCAGCCTCAACGGTCAGCCCTTAACCACATTCACCATTAGCCACCAACAAATCATGGCCGGTGGCGAGTTGGTTTTCACCATGAGCGCGGAGCCTTAATGAACAAATATAGCTTATTAGCCCTGCTAACCTTGCTTGCAAATCCATGGTTGCATGCCAAGACCATTACCGATTACGTTAATCCATTCATTGGCACCTCCAATGTTGGCGCTACCCACCCGGGCGCGCAATATCCCCATGGCTTGGCCTCGGTGGTGCCGTATAATGTGGCCTTTGGCGGCGCTGCCAATAAATTCAAACAAGATGAAGCATGGAATTCTCGCGCCTATATCCATGACAATAATTACCTCACCGGTTACAGTCATGTCAACTTGAGCGGCGTGGGCTGCCCTGACCTTGGCAGCATCTTACTGATGCCCACCAGCGGCGAACTAGCTCTTGATCCGCAGCACTATGGCAGCAGTTATAGCGACGAGGTCGCCACACCCGGTTACTATCGTTCTACCCTTGATAAATACGCCATTACAGCGGAACTTAGCAGCACCCTCAGAACCGGCATTAGCCGCTATACCTTCCCTAAAGGCCAGGCCAATATCCTACTTAATCTCGGTCAGGGTTTAACTAATGAAACGGGCGCGATGCTTAAGATCAATTCCGCCACCGAAGTAGAAGGTTTTAAAACCATCGGCACCTTCTGTTATAACCCGCAGGACGTGCGACCGGTTTATTTCGTCGCCCAATTTAGCCAAGCCGCCAGCAGCTATGGCGCCTTTAAGAAGATGCCGAAATATCAGGGGGTAGAATCACAATGGGTTGCTTTTGATGATAAGTACAAGCCCTACCCTAACTATCGTCAGCCGCTGGCGGGTGATAATATTGGTGCCTACTTTAGTTTCGACACCGCGGCGCAACATAGTATCGAAGTAAAGGTGGGGATTTCTTATGTCAGCATCGACAATGCCCGCGCTAATCTAGCCGCCGAACAGCCTCAGTTTTCCTTCGAACAAATTAGGCAAGCGTCACAGGATAAATGGCAACAACTGCTCGGGCGGATAAAGGTCGAGGGCAGCGAAGATCATAAAACCATTTTCTATTCGGCGCTGTATCATATCTTGATTCACCCCAACATTTTCCAAGATGTTAATGGTGATTATCCATTGATGGGCCAACATGGTATTGGTAATACTCAAGGTAAAGATCGCTACACCGTATATTCGTTATGGGATACCAACCGTAACCTGCACCCATTATTGAGCCTAATCTATCCTGAAATTCAGTCTAAGATGGTTAATTCGATGGTCGATATGGCCAAAGAAAGTGGCTGGTTACCTAAGTGGGAGCTGTTAGGCATGGAGACGCAGGTGATGGTTGGCGACCCAGCAACTCCCGTTATTGCCGATACTTACCTGCGCGGCATTACCGACTTTGATGTGGCGAGTGCCTATCGTATCGCTAAAAAAAGCGCGTTACAGGCTACAGATAATTTATTGCGCCCTGAGAATGAGCAATACCTCAAATTGGGTTATGTTGCCGTCGACGGCGAAGATACATGGGGCGGCACGGTCTCCACCAGTCTTGAATACTACATTGCCGACTGGAATCTGGCGCAACTGGCCAAAGCTCTCGGCCATCAACAAGATTATCAACATTTCTCTGCCCGAGCGATGGGTTATAAGAAGCTATTTGATCCCGAGACCGGCATGTTACGCCCCAAGCATATCAATGGCGATTGGCTCAGCCCTTATGATCCACAACTGGGGCGCAACTTTGAACCGGCCCCAGGATATGTCGAGGGTAACGCGTGGAACTATCGTTTCTATGTGCCCCATGATATGCGCGGCCTGATTGACTTGCTCGGCGGCGAATCGATGTTTGTTAAACAATTAAACTTAACCTTCGCTAGTGATAATTTCGACATGGCCAATGAGCCCGATATTACCTACCCGTTCCTCTATAATTATATCGAGGGACAGGAATGGCGCAGCCAGAAGAAAGTACAACAGCTGATTAAACAACACTTTACCAATACCCCTGGTGGCATCCCCGGTAATGACGATGCAGGTACCCTATCGACCTGGTTAGTCTTTAGCATGATGGGACTCTATCCGGTATCACCAGGCGATATGAACTATGCGCTGGTCACCCCATCGTTTGATAAAATAACTATCGATCTTAGCGACAAATATTATGCCGGGAAGCCCTTGGTGATTGAGAAGCAAGGTAAAGACAGTGCCGCCATTAGCCAGATTAACTTTAATAATGAGCCGGTTAATGGTTATTTTATTAATCATCAGCAATTAACTCAGGGCGGTAGCTTAACGTTCAAATTAAGTAAACCATGAGGCATGGTCTGTGCCCTCACAAATGCCTTTGTTTATACCAATTTGATTAAATTTGTGATCTTGTTGTGCGCAAGCAAAATTAATCAACACAGAGCGCTTGATTGAGCAATAGCGGGCTATTGGGATTGAAAGCAACGCAGTGAACGTTTATTTTAATCAACTCAAATTTATTGAGGTGCGGCAATACCCAATGATAGATGAAGTCTATCAGCGCTACGATACATTTGAGGGCAACGCCGATGACTGACAATAAAGGCGAGTAGTAACGCCGATAGCCCTAGCTTATGGCACTAGCGTTAATCGGTCAAACACATCACTGGTGATATAGCCGAGATTTTTAGAACCATTGACCGCCTTAATCAACGTCGAGCCTATAAAACTCTCGCG
>Ga0105356_10000181_pt1 | contig 55036 bp, 50 predicted proteins | sample GOMGulsemesocosm_3_FD_83502 | JGI IMG/M metagenome (GOLD analysis project Ga0105356, IMG submission 83502) | Methane-oxidizing microbial communities from mesocosms in the Gulf of Mexico - GOM9D Gulf of Mexico | ecosystem: Environmental > Aquatic > Marine > Cold seeps | place: Gulf of Mexico...
AAAAGCCCAGTCTAACGACTGGGCTTTTTTCGTTTTAGCCTTTTAAAAATATAATGCCTCTCGCCATATTTTACCAACGATTCTCCTGCGTAGTCAGTGCAATACATTGGAGCGGGCAGCAAGCAATGCAGCGTTGCGTGGGGCGAATGTGAAAGTAGGACATTGCTTTCCTGCCATTACTGAAGTTGGTACGTAAGGTGAATTTGTTGTTAGCTGGACAAGCAACAACGGAAAATTACATACACATATTCAACGTTTTAATGCCGATGGTGAGCCGCATTATAGCTATACCCAAGGGAGTCGCGGTGACTTCGAAATCACGATTAGCGATATTCCAGGGCATATTGAGGATGTGCGACTAACCTTTTCAACTGGGACTTTAGAGATCGATGGCATTAATTACGCCAGTGGCAGCGTGATTGCGGGTGCCAAATTAAGCAAATTACGCTTTATGCAGCGGGAGTGAATAATCATTTAACCGACGGGAAGCAAGTGCTCGTTGAAATCAATGGCCAGCAGGTTGTTTTAGATACGAATAATTTAGTAAGTACACAAGGCAATGCCATCATTGACGCTGACGGCACAAAATTGCGTGATGACGGTGTGCTTAATAGTCATGGTAACTTCAATTATACCTTTAGCGTCTCAACAGGTATCTATAGCTTTAAAATCATACATGATATTTATTCTGGATCGTCAAATGGTTGGACGTATGATGTTCGTATTAGTGGCGACGTTATTCTTCATGACGTCGACGGCGATGATATAGTAAACTCACTGGATATCGACAGTGATAACGATGGCATAAGTGATAATGTTGAAGCGCAATATGGCAACACTTATATCGCGCCAACCGGCAATGATAGCGGCGGTCTTGATGATGCCTATGAATCAACAGATGGTTTGCAACCGGTTGATACGAATAGTAATGGCACGGACGACTACCTCGAAGCCGGTATCACGCCATTGATTTTCGATTTAGATGGCGACGGCATCGAGACATTAAGCGTAAAAGCGGGGGTTGCTTTTGATATCAATGCCGACGGTGTGGTTGATATCACCGGTTGGGTCGCCCCTGATGATGCCTTACTAGTGTAGGATCGTAATGGCGATGGCATCATTAATGATGCTAGTGAACTCTTTGGTAGTTCTATACCCGTGCTACCTGGTAATGCGTTATTTCAGCAAGCCGAGAAGCGTGCCAAATGCTAGGCCTGAAATGATCGGTGTAGTCATTCCCCATCTTCATTTTATAACGACGCACGACGGCATGGATGCCGGCGCTAGAGCAACGCATTAGCTCATGGATGAGCGTAATTAGGGCAATGACAGGAGCATATTGCCGGGAATAACCATTCATTACAAATCATGCCTTGTACTAGCATCCTACCCAAGATCGATAACCTGCATGTTCAAGTAGCACAGGTAGATGATTAAGGCTGATGGGACGCTCGCCGCCAATGGGTTCGACGCGTTAGCGCAATTTGATAGCAGTGGTGATGGCGCTGTTAACGCGCTTGATAGTAACTTTGGTCAACTCAAATTGTGGCAAGATAGTAACAGTGATGCTGTCACCGATAGCGGCGAGTTGTTATCGTTGGCTGAGCTTGTTATCACCGATATCTCGGATGCTACTCAAACAACCTCTATTAACAATGGCAATGCGATTGCCCTACAGTCGAGTTATATCGACGCGCAGGGTCAAGAGTTAACGGTTGCTGATGTTTGGTTTGATGTTCAAGAGCAAGATTCGATATTGCCGCTTGAGGATGTTCAATTAGTCGAGCTGTCTGATCCTGATGAGGTGGTCACTGACGGCCAACTATCTGACGTGTTATTAGATATCGATGATAACTTGATGGAGCATTACTTGGATGAAAACTTTGCCGACCAGCCTGAATTTGTCGCTGACGTTGAATTGTCCAGTGGCGATGTGCAAGTACTACAAACCCCCGTGTTCAATAGCCTGTTTGATAGTGCTAACGAGGCGTTACTCACGGGCACCAACGTGGTGTCTCTGGATGATCATGCCGAACCATTGATTAGTCAGTTGGGGATCGAACAGAACCTCGGCTAAATTCGCCAAACAATAAAACGCCAGTGTTGACTGGCGTTTTTATTTATTCCCTTCGATCAAGCTAGTCAGCTTATTTCAAGCGTATAATGTCACCAATCAGTACAAAAATACAATTTGATCTTGATCAAATTTATTAATCGTTCTAAACTTTCAGTAATTACTGAAAGTTTGTTGGGCGAGTCATGGAATTATCGGAAAAAAATCAATCCTTTGTATATCACTTCGGTGAAATGGGCAGCAAATGGGGCTTTAATCGCACAGTAGGGCAGATGTATGCCTTGTTGGTTATTTCTGAGAAGCCGCTTAGCGCTAATGAATTATCAAGTGCGTTAAGTATCTCGCGCGGTAACGTCAGCATGGGGATTAAGGAATTGGTGTCATGGCAGTTGGTGCAGGTGAGTCATGTACCCGGCGATCGTAAAGAATATTATCATGCGGTCGGTAGTGTATGGGACATGGCCAATACAGTATTTGAAGAGCGCCGCAAGCGGGAGGTTGACCCAACGTTGTCAATGTTACGTAACCTGTTGCTAGAAAGCCCGGGTGATGATAGCGAGGTTTATGCTCAGCAACGGATGCAAGATATTCACGACTTATTGGAAATGATCACCGAGTGGGCCGCAGAATTACAACGATTAAGTCCCGAGCAACTTGGCACACTGATGAAACTAGGTGCTGGGGTGACCAAGATGTTATCGGTTAAACAACAATTATTTTCTAAAAAATAAGATGACAAATAATCGGTGAATTGAGCGATTCACCGCAGGAGAGTAAAACATATGATTAACGAAACACTCGTTGAGTTATCACGCTGGCAGTTTGCCGTGACGGCTTTATTTCATTTCCTCTTTGTTCCCTTAACCATCGGCATGACCTGGATCCTATTCATTATGGAATCCGTGTTTGTGATGACCGGTCGTGAGATATATCGCGACATGACCAAGTTTTGGGGCAAGCTATTTGGTATTAACTTCGCCATCGGTGTGGCTACTGGCCTCACCATGGAATTCGAGTTTGGCACCAACTGGTCCTATTATTCTCATTATGTTGGCGATGTGTTTGGGGCCCCCTTAGCGATTGAAGGCTTGATGGCATTCTTTCTTGAATCGACCTTTGTTGGGATGTTCTTTCTTGGCTGGGATCGCTTGACGAGGCGGCAACACTTGGCTGGAACATTCTTGATGGCATTGGGGACTAATTTTTCAGCACTATGGATCTTGATTGCCAACGGGTGGATGCAAAACCCAGTCGGGAGTGAGTTTAACTATCTCACCATGCGCATGGAGCTGGTGAGCTTTTCTGAGATAGTGTTTAATCCAGTCGCTCAGGTTAAGTTTATTCATACGGTCGCCGGCGGCTATGTCGCAGGATCGATGTTTGTGCTGAGCATTAGTAGTTATTACTTGCTTAAAGGACGTGACATCGCCTTTGCCAAACGCTCGTTTTCGGTGGCGGCCGGTTTTGGAGTCGCGGCGATTTTCTCGGTCATGTTACTCGGTGATGAATCTGGCTATGAAGTTGGTGAGGTGCAGCGGGTTAAGCTCGCAGCTATTGAAGCTGAATACCATACTGAACCCGCGCCAGCGGCCTTTACCTTGGTTGGTTTTCCTGATGATCAAGCGATGGAAACCCATTATGCGGTTAAGATCCCGTATGCCTTAGGCATTATTGCTACTCGTTCACTCGATGGCGAAGTGATGGGCTTACATGATTTACAAAAGCTCCATGAACCACGGATCCGCAATGGCATGATTGCTTACGGCTACCTGATGAAATTGCGTAATGGTGAGGAAACCCCTGAGAATATAGAAGGCTTCAATAACACCAAACAGGACTTGGGATATGGGCTGCTATTAAAACGCTACACAGATAAGGTAGTGGATGCGACAGAAGCGCAAATTCAGATGGCGGTTAAAGACTCGACGCCACCCGTTGCCCCTGTTTTCTGGGCATTTAGAATGATGGTGGGCGCTGGCATGGTAATGTTAGTGTTGTTTTTATTAGCATTTTATTTTAATGCGCGGCGTCAAATACAACACAAACGATGGCTGCTCAAGACGATATTATGCGCGCTACCGTTACCGTGGGTAGCCATTGAGGCGGGCTGGTTTGTTGCCGAGTTTGGCCGTCAGCCGTGGGCGATTAGTGAGATTTTACCGACGTTCCTCGCCACCTCCGATTTAGCGGTTAACGATGTGTTGTTTTCTTTGATCTCATTTATCGTGGTGTACGCCATTTTGTTTGTGATTGAAATGTGGCTGATGATCCGTTTTGCCAAGATGGGCCCCAGTGCTTTACACACCGGTCGTTATCATTTTGAACAGACACCAGAGATTAAATCTGGTCTACGTCATCACAGCGCTTAAGGAGCAAGATTATGTTTGATTATGAGACGTTAAAATTATTGTGGTGGGCAATCATCGGTTTTCTATTGATCGGGTTTGCGATCACCGATGGCATGGATATGGGCGTGGGCGGCTTGTTGCCGTTTGTCGCAAAAAACGATGTTGAACGGCGCGTGGTGATCAATACCGTGGGCGCGCATTGGGATGGCAATCAGGTGTGGTTTATTACGGCGGGAGCCTCGATCTTCGCCGCGTGGCCGATGGTTTATGGCGCGGCCTTTAGCGGTTTTTATTTTGCGATGATGCTGACCTTATTTTGTTTGTTTTTAAGACCGTTGGCCTTTGATTACCGCAGTAAAATTGAATCAGCGCGCTGGCGCAGTAACTGGGATAAGGCCTTATTTCTCGGCTCAATGGTGCCGCCATTGGTGTTTGGTATCGCCTTTGGTAATTTGCTGCAAGGCGTGCCATTTAGATTCGATGAGTTAATGCGGGTCAGTTATAGCGGTTCATTCCTGGCCTTGTTTAATCCGTTTGCGTTACTCAGTGGTGTGGTGAGTGTCGCGATGGTACTAATGCATGGCGCGACTTGGTTAGTCATGCGCACCGATGAGCAAGTGGCTATGCGGGCGGCTAACATCGGAAAAATGGTGTCACTCGTGTTAGCACTTTGTTTTAGTCTTGCAGGTGTAATGATTTGGCAATCAATCGATGGTTATGTGGTGAGCAGTGTTATCGATAAAATGGGGCTGGCACAGCCAACCACCAAAGCCGTGACCGTAGTCGCGGGTGCTTGGCTCAATAACTTTGTTGAGACGCCCAGCTTATGGTTGATCCCACTATCGAGTATCGTGATGTCATTGCTGGTCGCGCTATTAATGCGAATAAAGATCAAAACAACATTGAGTAAAGCGGTGGCATTTTTCGCGAGCTCAATCGCCAGTGCCGGCGTCATTTTGACCGCTGGAGTGGCGATGTTCCCCTTTGTGATGCCATCGAGCAGTGTCCCCAGTCATAGCTTGTTAATGTGGGATACGGTAGCCAGTGAAAAAACACTTGGCCTTATGTTTGTGGTAGTGGCGGTGTTCATTCCCATTATCATCGGTTATACGCTGTGGTGTTATGCCAAAATGTGGCGCACCGTGACGATCGAAGAAATAGAAACAAATAGCCACTCGGCCTACTAGGAGATTAATTATGTGGTATTTCAGTTGGTTATTAGGTGTTTTGTTGGCGGTTAGCGCCGGAATTATTAACGTGTTGTGGTATGAAATGGAGCAGCACGTCGGCAATGTCGCAAAAGATCAACACGACAACGATGAGTGATGCGCCAGCCAGCCCCGATGCTAAGGTTTTAACGCCGTGGCTTAAGGGGCAAAAAACACATGCGCAAGGGCGGCTAAGTAAAGCCATTGCCTTGGGATCACTCAATGGTTTATTGATGATTGTTCAGACTGCGTTACTGGCTTTTTTGATTAACCAACTGGTGTTTTCAGCGCTTGAACTCGGCATTGCTGTGGCGGCTATTATCGGGGTTATCATCGCCCGTGCTATGCTCGGTTATGCGTCGCAATGCTATAGCAGTCGCGGCGCGCTGGCTATTCAATCGCACTTGCGCTCGCAGCTATTGGCTAGAGTGGTTTCCCTTGGTCCTGCGTACACGCAGCGTCACGGGAGCGCCAAACTTTCACTCATGCTGCATCAGGGCGTTGACTCATTAGAGGACTACTTTGCCGGCTACCTGCCGGTGGTGGCATATTGCGCGGTGATCCCGCTGGCTATTTTAGTCGCGGTTTTTCCTGTTGACTGGAAATCAGGGCTAGTCTTGCTACTGACGGCTCCGATGGTGCCATTTTTTATGATTTTAATCGGCCATAAGGCGCAGCGACTTAATCAACAACATTGGCAACGATTGTTGCGAATGAGCAGTCATTTTCTCGATATTATTCAGGGCCTAACCCAGCTTAAGGTATTTAATGCATCACGCCGTGAAATCGAGGCGGTTAAAGCCATTAGTGATGATTATGGCGATCAAACGATGGCCATCCTACGCGTGGCCTTTCTCTCTTCATTTATGCTGGAGTTTTTAGCGTCAATCTCGATTGCATTGGTGGCGGTTATTCTGGGTTTTCGTCTTTATTATGGCAGTGTCGACTATGTATTTGCATTGTGGGTATTGCTGTTAGCACCGGAATTCTATCTACCATTTCGTCAGCTTGGCGCACAGTATCACGCCAAGATGGCAGGGGTTAGTGCCGCCGCCGATATGGTCGAGCTCTTAAACCAGCCATTGAGTATCCCTAACGCTGAGCAATTTAGCGCGCCATTTGAACTTAGGCTCAAGCAGGTCGATTTTTCCTATCCTAACCGACCTAGTACCTTAAATGATATCAATTTGACGCTCAGTGAACATGGGCTCTATGCGATTATTGGTGAGAGTGGCGCGGGTAAATCGACGCTGGTGGATCTGATTTTAGGCTTTATTGAACCCGATGATGGCACCATTACGATTAATGGTGAGGCGCTAAACGCTGGCAATCGTGATAGTTGGTTACATCACTGTGGGTGGATTGCTCAACAAGGGTACGTTTTTTATGGCTCTTTGGCATTCAATGTGGCGCTGAGTGACGATGGCGATAGTGATCGCATTCAACGTGCGTTAGCCCAAGCGGGCTTAACTGATTTTGTCGCACAACTTGAGCACGGACTCGCCAGTCATGTTGGTGAAGGGGGCGCTGGGCTGTCTGGTGGTCAGGCGCAACGCTTGGCGCTGGCGCGGGCTTTCTATCGCCAACCCAGCGTGTTAGTGCTCGATGAACCCAGTAGTCATCTCGATAGGGCAACAGAGCAGATCGTTAGCGAGGCTATCACGCAATATGCCAAGACGCATCTGGTGGTTGTGATCTCTCATCGGCTCAAGACAGTGGAAGCAGCCAAGGAAATAATCGTCTTATCTCAGGGACGGGTGATTGAGCAGGGCAATCATCAAGCGTTGCTTAGGGCACAGGGTTATTACGCGGATTTACTTAGTCCAGCTTTTAGTGAGGAGCAGCTATAATGGCGGTCTTAGTACGTTTACTTGGGCTACTTAAGCCTCAATTGCCATTGATGCTACTGGGCGCGTTACTCTCTGTTATTACTATTATCGCCAATATCAGTTTACTAGCCGTCTCTGGGTGGTTTATTACCCTGATGGCGATGGCGGGTATCAGTGGTGTCAGTGTGAATTATTTCACCCCCGCAGCGGTGATTCGGTTCTTAGCTATCGTGCGCAGTGGCGGGCGTTACGCAGAACGTCTATTGACCCACCGAGCCACGTTTAATACCTTGGCACAATTGCGCCATTACTTCTATCAACAACTAGAGCCGTTACTGCCTTATTACCAAATTGATTTACGGGCTGGCGACTTGCTCGCTCGCCTGCAAACGGATATTGATCAGCTAGACAATTTTTATTTACGCGTATTATTACCACTCATTGTCGCCACGCTGTGTGTGCCTATTGTGTGTATCGCACTAGCGCTAATATCGCCAGTGGTGGCCTTGTTCATGTTAGGCGCATTGAGCTTAGTTGGCGTTATTCTACCATTAATTAGCTATGTGTTGGCACGCGATATTGCGAATCAACAATCGGTGTTAGAGAGCCGTCTTAAGCTCGAACTAGTGGCGGGATTAGGGGCGATCAAAGAGTTATTGGTCTATCAGATCGCACCGTGCTATCAAGAAACCATAGGGCTTATTAGCGAAGAGTTTTATCAACTGAAATATCGCTTAGCAAAAAAACAAGCAGTGCTTGGTGCATTAACGTTTGTAGTGACAAATCTTGCGGCACTGGCGGCTTTGACCTATCTTGCACCGCACGTGGTGCAGGGATCGATGGATGCTAAAGTTGTGGTGGCGGTGACACTGTTGATTTTGGTGAGTTTTGAAACGGTGATGGCGCTACCGCTGGCGCTACAGATATTACCGCAGACGGTGGCGAGCGCAACGCGGTTGTTTGAGATCATTGATCGCCAACGTCCACCTGTGCTTGGTCTTCAAGCGCTCGTGGCCGGTACTATTGAGTTTACGGACTTTAGCTTTAGCTATCCCGAGCAAGCTGCTCCTAGTTTATCCAATATTAACTTGTCGATTGCACCAGGCGAGAAAGTGGCGATTATCGGGGCCAGTGGCGCGGGTAAGTCGACCCTAGTCAATGTGCTGATGGGATTTTGGCCAACGAGTGACCTCACCATTGCTGGGGTTGACTTAGCGCAGATAGAAACGCAGTCGCTACGTGACCATATCGGATTAATGAGTCAACAAGGGCACCTATTTGATGCCACCATTGCCGATAACCTGCGCCTCGCTAATGATGCTGCTAGCGACCAGCAAATGCGTGAGGCCTGTGACAGTAGTGGCCTATTAACATTTATTGATAGTTTGCCACTTGGATTGGATACCTGGCTTGGCGAAACCGGCACGGGACTGTCCGGTGGCCAGATGCAGCGTTTACAGGTCGCGCAGCTATTGCTGCGACCAGCCGAAGTGTTAGTGCTCGATGAGCCCACTAAGGGATTGGATCGGCGCAGTGAATTGGCATTAATCAAGCGTTTACTATTTCATGTTGAGCAACGTCAGCAAAGTTTGATCATCATTAGTCACAAACCGTTGATGTTACAATCGATGGATAAGATAGTGGTGATGGAGCAAGGTGAAATTGTCGCGCAAGGGGAACATCAGCAACTAGCGCAGGACAATGAGACCTATCGACAGTTACTGAATTATTTCTAGTTACGGTATAACGTTTTGATAAGGTGGTAACCAAATTGAGTCTTTATAGGACCATGAACTTCTAAAATAGGCTTCTTAAACACCACATTGTCGAATGCCTTGACCATTTTCCCCGGTGGAAATTCACCGAGATTGCCGCCTTTTTTTCCGGAAGGGCAGGTGGAATATTTCTTGGCTAGGGCAGCAAAGCTTTCACCCTTGGCCAGTTTCTGTTTAATTGTATCGGCTTCATTTTTGGTTTTCACCAAAATGTGTACTGCACTTGCTTTAGCCATGGTTTTTCTCGTCGGCGGTTAATGGCCGAGAGTATACAACAATTTACGGGTATAGTCGTTTTTCGGGGCGTTAAATACTTGGTCTGCGTGACCAAATTCCACCACCTGTCCTTTATCTAACACCATGACCTTATCGCTGATATGACGTACGATATTGATATTATGGGAAACAAAAATATAAGACAGCCCCATTTCCTGCTGTAATCTAAGCAGCAAATTAATGACTTGCGAGCGCACTGACATATCCAATACAGACAGGGCCTCATCGGCAACAATAATATGTGGGTCAAGCATTAAGGCGCGGGCGACGGCAATACGTTGTTTTTGTCCTCCGGACGTCATGTGCGGATAAAAATGAGCGTGTTCGGGGAGCAAGCCCACTTGGCGTAATTTAGTATAAACTTGCGCCTCACGATCCTTTTTATTCATGTCGGTGGCAAACCTCAACGGTTCTTCGAGTAGGTTGCCGATGCGCATTCGCGGATTTAAACTGGTGTCGGCATCTTGGAATATCATGCGTATTGCACGGCAGCGCTGCGTGTGTTTTTTCACCTCGAGCTGTTCGCCCTCAAGAATTATTTGGCCGGACGTACGCTGTTCGGCGCCCACTAATATCTTTGCTAAGGTACTCTTGCCTGAGCCGGTGTTACCGACAATCGATAACGTCTGTTGCTCTTCCAACTTGAAGGATATTGGGCCTAGCACACGCTGATATTGCGGGATCATCCAGTGATAACCGGTGCGAAACGATTTGGTTAGATTATTTACTTCCAGTAGCGTGTTCATTAGCTGGACTCTTGATCATCAATTAACGGAAAATGGCAACTAAAAAAGTGACCATGAGCTTTTTGCATATGCGGTACTTTTACGCAGCGGCGCTGTGCTCTCGGACAACGCGGACCAAGGCGACAACCAATGGGTAAGTGTTGTAGCGATGGTACACAGCCAGAAAGCGCGCTTAGTTGTGATTTATGACCGAGCATCTCATCAAAATGTGGCATGCTTTGCAACAGCGCCATGGTGTAAGGATGGTAGGGCTCCTTAAAGATATGCTTGGTAAGTCCGGACTCTACCGTTTGACCACAATACATCACGGTAATTGACTCGGTCCAATTAGCGACATGCTCTAAATCATGGGTGATCAATAAAATAGAGACCTCGTTAAGCTGATTCAATTTCTTAAACAACTTAAATATTTGTGCCTGCGCGCCCGCCTCAATGACTGTAGTCGGCTCATCGGCAATCAATAATCGTGGTTTGTAGGCGATGGTCATCGCTATCATGACTTTTTGGCAGATACCCTCAGATAGTTCATGAGGGTAGCTTTTCATCACTTGCTCATGATCTCTAATGCCGACTTGATGCAATAAGGCACGAATTTTTTCATTACGCCACTTATGGCGACGAAAAAAAGCGACCTTGCATTCTTCCATCGGTAAGGATTCGTGGAGCTGATGACCGACGGTATCGTTAGGATCGAGACTCGATTTGGGCTCTTGAAATACCATGGCTATTTCGCGACCCATTAGCTTACGTCGTTCTTTGGCGCTCAGTGACAACAGGTCAACGCCGTTATAGCGAAGGCGGTCGGCGGAGACATGCCAGCGCTCATTTAAGATGCCCATGATAGCCTTGGCGACTAGGCTCTTGCCCGAACCTGACTCACCAACCAGCCCCATGATTTCACCGGGATTAATCGAAATATTAACGCGATCAACCGCTCTGATCCGCCCTTGGGGACTATCAAATTCAATACTAAGGTTTCTAATGTCGAGTAATGGCATTAACCAAACCCCTCTTTCACTGCACGTTGCAGGCCATACCCAACGAGATTGATCGCCAATACACTGACAAAAATAGCCAGGCCGGGAATGGTTACAGTCCATGGTGCGATAAAGATAAGATCGACGCCATCGGCGAGCATTACCCCCCATTCAGAGGTTGGCGCAGGAACTCCGATACGAAGAAATCCCAAGGTGGCGATATCGATTATCGCGATAGAAATTGCCAGCGTTGTTTGTACGACTAACGCGTTCAAGATATTGGGTAAGATGACATGGAAGAATACCTGTATCTGATTGGCACCATCGAGCTTGGCGGCCACCACATATTCTCGTGGTAGCTCATGATGCACTGCGGTATGTGTCGCGCGCATAAATTGCGGTACCAACGCCACACCAACCGCCATCATCACATTGCTCAGGCTCTGACCACTGATAGCGACTAATACGATAGCTAATAACAACGAGGGAATGGCTAGGGTAGCATCGAGGATGTGATTTAAAATACTCGATTTTAGCCCCTTTGACATACCAGAGAGCACACCGAGAATGATGCCAAAGAATGCAGCAGAAATAGTGACGAGTAAGCTAGAACCAAAGGTTGTTCTGACGCCATAGAGTAGATTAGAGAATATGTCTCGTCCAAGATCATCGGTCCCCAAAAAATAGGCGATGTGGCCGTTGGGATGCCAAGATGGTGGCACCAATAAGGCGTCAGTATGCTGAAAATGGGGTGGGTACGGGGCAATAAACGGGGCAATTAATGAGGCGACGACTAATAGACCAAACACCCATGAACCAATAACCGCCACTGGGTAGCTTAAGAAGTTACGCCAAATTTGTTGCAATGGTGATGGAATGCTTTCTTCTTGATAGATACTATTAGTTCGAGCCATCGACCGCACTCCTACGCTTAGGGGTTGTCGCAATCAATATGACGTCCGTTAACACCGAGACCAGTATGATAAATCCGGCGCAAATGAGCAGGCCGGCGCTGATAACAGGATAGTCACGTTGATAAATAGCGTCAATGAGCCAATTGCCGATCCCTGGCCACGAGAAAATAACCTCTGTTACCATCGCGCTCGTCAGTAGTGTGCTTAACTGAAGGCTCAACTGGGACATAATGGGTTGTAGGGCATTTGGCAATGCGTGGCGATAAATAATGGTCGCTGGAGAAAGTCCGCGTGATTGCGAGGCCTTGATGTAATTAGCGTTTAGCTCTTCACGCACGGCGGTGCGCGTAATGCGAATTACCATGGTGGCAGGGATCAGTGCCAACGTCAGTGTTGGCATTACTAGATGAGAAAATGCATCACGGTAGGCCAGCTCTTTGTATTGCAAGTTCGAAAGCCAAATGTCGAGAAAGGTAAAGCCCGTGATTGGCGGTACCTGATAGAGTAAATTAAGTCGACCTGCGACCGGCAACCATTGTAACTCTAACCCAAAATACATAATCGCGATCACGCCGAGCCAAAATACAGGAATCGAATAGCCAACAAGGCTTACGCCAAGCACCATAAAGTCAGCGGGCTTTTGCGGCTGTACTGCGGCTAGAATACCCAACGGAAAACCAACGATTAATGCGATGATAGTCGCATAAAGACACAGTTCGACGGTGGCCGGAAGAAATTTAAGAATTTCCTGCCAGATCGACTGTCCAGTCGTAAACGACACACCAAACTCACCGTGAATACGTTGATTAATAAAAGAGATATATTGATTGAACCAGTTTTTATCCAGTTGATATGATTTGGTTAATTCAGTTAATAGCTCGACGGATGGCTGTTGTTGACCACTTATGTTGGTGGCAAAATCCCCAGGCATCGCATGTAACATCAAGAACACCAAGAAATACAGTATAGCCACGGTCAATACGAATAGGTTAAAGCGCCGTATAATATAAAACCACATACTAGCGCGCTCCTTTGACTGATGCCGTTGCTTTGACACGATGGCTCTTCGCAAAGGAGATGCCACCGTAAGGGTTTAGTGGCATACCATGGATCGCGCGACTCTTCACTTGAAAACGGAGGGCGTGAGCTAATGGGATCAGTGGTAGTTCATTATTAAGTTGCGCCAAGGCGCTATGATAAAGCGCGGTGCGTTGCTTGCGGTTCGTGCTCGAAATCGCCTTGGTAAAGGTTTGATCCAGCGAATCATCACACCAATTGGTACGATTTGCACCAGTGGCCAAGGCGGCGCAACTAAATAATGGACGGAAGAAATTATCTGGATCGGCATTATCGGCCGTCCATCCTAATAACACGCTGTCATATTCGAAGGCATTGAGCTTGTCGATAAAGACGTTCCAGCCATAGCTGATGATATTTACCTTGATCCCAACTTGCGCCAGTTGTCCTTGGATTAATTCTGCAGTTTTGATCGCATTTGGATTGTAAATCCGTTGCACCGGGGCCGCCCATATATTCATCTCAAAGCCATCGGCTAATCCTGCCTCGCTCAAGAGTTGACGGGCAAGCTTAGGATCATAGTGATATTCGGAAAGTTTATCATTGTACGCCCACGACAATGGTGGTAGCACGCTTTGGGCCTCCGTTGCACTACCATAATAGACCGCTTCAATGAGCGCGCGCTTGTTAATTGCGTGTGCTATTGCCTTACGTACTTTGGGCTGATTAAAAGGTTCTTTTTGCAGATTGAACGCGAGGTAAGCGACATTAAATCCAGTTTGGATTTGTAACTCAAGCGTGATATTACGACGAAGAATATCGAGCTCACTCGATTGGGGCAGCGCCGAGACATCGCAGTCACCAGTCATTAATTTTGCAATGCGGTTGGTGCTCTTCGGGGTAATATCAAAAACTAGTTGATCGATGGCAGGCGCACCGCCCCAGTAACTTTTATTTGGTTTATAACGGATATGACTGCTTTGGTAATATGAGTCTAAATAAAAGGGACCTGTACCAATCGGGGTCGAATCAATCGCGTGCGGTGTGTTTGACGCAAGTAACTGTTGGCCATATTCTTTTGATAATATCACCGCAAAGTTAGTCGCTAAATTGGCTAAGAAAGAGCTGTCTTTTTCTTTGAGATGAATGGTCACCATATAAGGATGAACTTTCACTATCTTTTCTATTTGCTTGGCAAAGCCGACACTTTGAAAGAATGGATAACTACCGCCAGAGACCTGATGATACGGATGTTGTTGCTCAATAATACGATTAAAACTAAATAACACATCATCGGCATTAAAGTACCTGCTTGGGGTAAAGGTCTTATTATTGTGAAATGGCACCTCTTTTCGTAGGTAGAAGGTGTATATCTTGCCGTTCTCGTTAATGTGCCAATGGTGGGCTAAGCCGGGCATTATGGTACCTAGAGCCGGATCGTATTCAACTAATCGATTGTATAGCTGATAAGAGGTGGCATCGGTGGTGGTACCCGTCGTTGTTAGTTGGGGATTAAAGGTCGTCGGATCGCCTTCTGAACAATAGACTATACCTGGCGAAACGTCTACGCCATCGATGTGTTTAGGTCCACATCCTGCTAACAAGAAAATGAGGGGCAAAAAGTTATATTTTAACAAAAAATTCACGCTGTGTTTCATGAGGTAGATGGCTTTCTATTAGTACTCGTAATGTAACGCCATGACCTCATAACATCAATGGATTTGTGAAATAAATGCTTAATTTACCTCAGATTCGAGCAAGTTATATTTCTTCAACAGGCCACGTAATTGATGATAGGTCACACCAAGCTGCTCAGCCGCCTTCTTTTGACTAAATTGTGAATGAGCAAGTGCTTGTTTTATTAAATCTATTTCAAAATTACTAGTCACTTCCTTAAAGTCGAGTGGAAACTTATGACTCGCGTGCATTACTGGAGCTGCGACGGCTTGAATGCTTCCTAATGCGCTAGTGTCTGTGACCTGTTGTGGTTGACTGATCGGTGCGACATTTGGTCGATAGGGAGATACAAAAGGGTCTAGCTCAATTTTTTGCAGTGGCAGCGCGGCATTATCGTGACGATAGAGCGAGCGTTCTACCACGTTCTTAAGCTCACGCACATTGCCAGGCCAGTCATAGCTGGTTAATATTTGCTTGGCTTTGGCACCAAACCCCCCAAAGTACTCTAACTCTAATTGCCGTGCCATATTGATGGCAAAAGTTTCAGCGAGTAAGATAATGTCTTCTTGTCTATAACGTAACGGCGGGAGCGTAATAACATCAAACGCCAAGCGATCGAGTAAATCAGCCCTAAATTTACCTTGCTCAACGAGTGTCGGCAAATCTTCATTGGTGGCACAGATTAAACGTACATCTGTTTTGACTGGCTTAGAGCCACCTACCCGTTCAAATTCGCCATACTCGATGATATTAAGCAGCTTTTCCTGCACTCTTAAAGAGGTGTTGGCTAATTCATCCAAAAATAGAGTTCCACCATGGGCACGTTCAAATCGGCCCTCGTGGCGCTTACTGGCACCGGTAAAGGAACCTGATTCATGACCAAAAAGTTCACTTTCCAATACGCTGTCGGCTAAAGTTGCACAGTTAAGCTTAACGTAAGAGCTCTCCCAGCGCTTTGATAAGTAATGAATACGTTCAGCAATGAGTTCCTTCCCAGTGCCACGTTCACCGATAATAAGAATAGGCTTTTCGACGGGAGCCGCCAAGGAGACGTGGTCGAGTACTTCTAAAAAGCTAGTCGCTTGCCCGATTAAGTTATCTTTCTTGTTAAATCTGCTCATTACGCTTACTTATTATTGGTTTAATTAACTAAAAATTAGTCTAACAGATAGTTTTACTATTGAATATTATTGTTTTGATTATTTAATTCGATTAAAATCAACCATCTATATGCGTATTAAAACTTGGCACAGGAAGTGTATGTAGGATAGTAAGTCAATTAACCAGATTTTATTAGAGGATTATATTATGGGAATTTTTAGTCGTTTTGCCGATATCGTCAATTCAAACATTACTTCATTATTGGATAAAGCGGAAGATCCTAAGAAAATGGTTCGTCTCATTATCCAAGAGATGGAAGACACGCTAGTCGAGGTTCGCTCAAATTCAGCTAGCCTAATCGCACAGAAAAAAGAATTACAGCGCCGTATTACGCGTGCAAGTAACCAAGAAACTGAATGGCAGAGCAAGGTAGAACTTGCGTTAAATAAAGAACGCGAAGATCTCGCTCGTGCCGCGCTGATTGAGAAACAAAAATGTGGTCAATTAGCCACTACCTTATCTAGTGATATGGTGCAAATCGACGAGCAACTCGATTTATTGAAAAGTGAAGTTGCCCAGTTGCAAACCAAGTTAGATGAAGCACGCGCCCGTAAGAAGAGTATGGTTATTCGTACAGAAACTGCATCGGCTCGCTTACAAGTCAAGAAACAGCTTGATAACAATAAGGTGCAAGATTCGATCGACAAATTTGAAAACTATGAGCGTCGTGTTGAAGATCTTGAGTCGCAAGTGGAAGCGCAGGATATCGCGGGTCGCAGCCTTCAAGATGAGTTTGCTGAATTAGAGGCGCAAGATTCGATTAACGATGAATTAGAAGCGTTGAAAGCCAAACTTAAGAAGAAATAGGAGCTTAATATGGAAATTACTGCACTAATCGTCGTGCCACTCGGGTTGTTTTTAGTCTTTGTAGCGCCAATTTGGTTGTTCTTACATTACCGCAGTCAGCGCCTAGTAGGGCAAGGCTTGAGTGATGAGGAATATAATGAGCTAACCGCCTTGGGTGAACAGGCCGAAGCAATGGCCGTTAGAATATCAACGCTTGAGTCTATCCTCGATGTCGAGGCACCGCAGTGGAGAACTAAATCATGAGTGATCCCCATCCCGTAAAACAGTTGTACCGTATTCCAGCGCAAGGAAAAATCGCTGGAGTATGTGCCGGTTTAGCTGAGCGTTTTGAGGTCGAAACTTGGCTGGTGCGTGTTGGTGTTGCTTCTGCATTCTTTCTTGGTGGCAGCGGTTTTATCTTCTTAATGTATATCGCCGCTTGGTTTATGCTCGATAAAAAACCACCGCAAATGGTTAATAACTCTGGTGGTCTCGATCATAAAATATCGATAAAGTCTAAAGTATGGCAACAAGGTCAACCACCACAAGAAGCATTTAAAGAAGTGAAAAAGCAATTTCGACAAATTGAATTACGTTTGCGTAATGTTGAGACCTACGTTACCTCTTCGGAATACAATCTATCCAATGAGATAGATAAGTTGTGATGATTAACAGCGGCGGGAACAAATGCTCCCGCCGTTGTTTTGAACAAATCCCCGTTAGCGTGTTGATAACACTGCCATCCTACTTTGATCCTTCAAACTTAAACGACGCAATTGATAGGGCGCTTTGAATGAGGAGCGATTTAAGATTTCCTGATCAAATGCGATGACAATGCTTTGTTGTCCTGATGTCAGAAAATACGCCGAATGGCTACGCATAATCGGTCTATAGCGTCCTTTTTTGTTTAACCCATAGACGACACCGCTAACTTCATAGCGTCCTTCACTCGCAACATTAAGCGATAGTGGTAATCCGGCCGCCGTTATTGAACCTAGATTGGCGATGCTAGCTGTCGGTGTCACGAGCGAAAAAGCAAATTTTCCATCACGCCTGACTTGTGTGCCTCCGTCTTGCCATTGAGACGTCACATGCAGCTCATATAATGCGCCATAGCTGTCTTGCTGTTCATGATGTGGCATATCAAAGACAAACTTTTCTTTCTTTCGCTCTAAAATCACCTCATGGTTTTCCCCCAGTGGCGTTTTAATAAAGGCTTGATGCCGTACATCGGTTAATGGGATATCGTCGCTGATTAAAGCCAAATTGAAGCTTATCTTCCGTCCTTTGACGAAATTCTGTTTAGCTACACTTAGGCGCTGTATGTAGCGGGAGCCCTTCTCTTTGACATTAATTAAGTAACGCTGATGTGGGCTGAGTGAATCGGTCACTTGTAGTTGAAACAGTCCACTACCCGCATTTTTGGATAGTTGTACGGCGCTACTGTTAGGAAATATGTTGGCAGTCGCGTATTGCTCCTTGGTTACCTTGTGAGTAAATGCATTATTTATCGCTTTATTGCGTTTAAATATTTTTATAGCTGCGGGATTGATGGCATGGTTGTCTGGTAACCAACTGCCTGGCTGACGTTTAGCTGTTAGCCGGATTAATGCTTGAGGTTGGCTGACATGTAGGTTTATTCCGTTGTTGAGAGCCTGCCCACTGACTTCGAGCCAGAATTCATCGCTGATATTGGTATATTTCTGTGCTGATTTCCCGAGCCGTGAACCTTTAGCGATAGCTTGGCTGAAATGCACCGTTTGATGTTCGATTCGATAATTCGGCGCAGCAACGGATACTAATTCATTAGGGCTTGATTGATCGGCGCTGGCTTGGCCTGCGATAATAGATAGCGCTAGACTGAGGATAACAATAGATTTTAGTTGTTTCATGTTGTGCTTCCTATATGTCATTTCGAATAATAATATCGAGATTAAAACAATTTCGACGACTCTGCTGGTGGCTAAGTGGTTCGCCCCCAGAGGTTTGTTGTTTGTCGATAAACCACACCGAACCTGCGCCACTTTGAGAGGTGCAATTGAGAAAACCGTCAGAACAGCTATCGAGCCAGTTTTGTGTGGTCTCTAGCGCGACTTGATTAAAGTAACCGCCACAGTAACTATCGCTGTCCCACACTGCTGATTCGACATCGCTGCCAATAACGGACTTAAAATTAGTAGATAGCGCAGGTCGGCCACTCGTACCATTGAGCCAATATTGATTGTAATAACTCATCCAACTCACTTGTTGCTGCCTTACTGCATCGGAGGCGTAGCCAAGAAGCCACCCTAACGCTTGCTCAAAACTGCTACCTTGCGTAACAGCATCGGCGAGCGGCGTTCCTAGGCTCGAAGGCGCCAACGCGATAACCTTATCGACCCGATTAATAATCGCTGGATAGCGGCTATCCCAAGTCGGATTAGAGAATATCCAGCGTATTACATTACCACCATTTGAGTGGGTAATAAGTGTTAACTGGCTGATGTTTTTCGTCGTGATGAAACTGTTTAATTGGGTGGCTAAGCAGCCTGCCGCCCCCTCGTTCCACATATATTGCTCAAAGTCGCAGTTGATCACGGTGTAGTTGCCGGAGTTCGCTAGGCCTTGTGTGACCGAATTAATGAACGGGCCACTCCAATAATCGTTATAGGCATCCGTTTGATGGCCAGTACCATGAATGAATGCGATCCCCTGATTTGCAAGGAGTATGGGTGAATAAAGCGCAATACAACAAAGGGCGCCAGATATTATCTTGATCATGATGTTACATCCTTTCGTTAATGACTCGAGGTATGTTCCACATTGCCGAACGTTAGTATGTGGATTAACCTCAGACCTTGCTAGGTAACATTTTATTAACATCTATGGCCGCCGTTAGCAACTATGATTTTGGTATCAGTGGGGGGATTCTTTCTATAACTTCGTGGGGACGTATGTTTACGCTGGGGAAACTTATTTATTAAAGATTGGCAGGGCAACATCCTTGTTACCGCCAAAAGTGCTAGCTACTTATGTAATCTAGCACTATCTGGTGATGTTCTTTGGTTTTAAATTTGTTGAAGACATGTTCAATTTTTCCAGACTCATCAATTAGAAAGCTCAAGCGATGGATGCCGTCATATTCCTTACCCATGAATTTCTTAAGACCCCACACACCAAAATCATCCGCAACTTTGTGGTCTTCGTCTGAGAGCAATGAAAAATTAAGTTCATATTTGTCAGTGAATTTTACTAATCGCTTGGTCGCATCTGGGCTAATCCCAAGCACCACGACGTTAAGCTCATTCAGTTGTTCCATCACATCACGCAGCCCTTGAGCCTGTACGTTACAACCTGGAGTCATTGCTTTTGGATAGAAGTAAACTAATACTTTTTTTCCTGAAAATTGGGTTAGGGATACTTCATTATCATCTTTGTCTAATAAACAAAACTGTGGTGCATTATCGCCCGCTTGCAATGTATTCATCTGTTATTCCTATAATTCGTTGTGTTTAAGTTGTTCAAAGCGAATGGTTAAATTTAGTTGCTTAGCCAATTCACTAAAATGTTGTTTTAAGCCAAGGGTCTCGACGCTATCATTGAGGTTTATCACCATCTGTATCTGCTGATAGCCACTTTTTGCTTTGGTTCGAAAGCTCGATAAATCGACACCTTGCTCGGCAAGGTATTGAGTAAATTGGCCGATACAATCTGGCGCATCTTCACCATCGAGTTTTATTAACATTTGGGTCGTGTAATTAACTAACTCGTGTTCGCTAGTACGTTTCATCAACGTGATCAGTTCAAGCTGAGCGCTACGAACGCTTAAGTCGTTCTCGAAACGAGTGATCGCATTCCATTGGCCACTTAACAATAAGATCAGCGTAAATTCGTTGCCAAACACCGCCAGTCGACTGTCGACGATATTGCAATTTGTTTGCATCACCAATTGGGTCAATTCATTAACAATGCCGGGCCTGTCGGTACCTATTGCCGTTACTACTAAGAAATTTGCCATTAAAAACCTATTTACACCACAGTATTTAAACGCGGCTGCCCCCATTTTAGAGACGGGAAGCCATAATTGTTGAACATTTTAACATAGTCGCTTTATAAGGCGATTAATTCCTTGAGTTTATTAGCGCTGATCCGTACTATGACTGACATTAATTTTGGAGGAATGTAAGTGATGTTTTCAGGCAGTATAGTAGCGTTAGTGACCCCGTTGAAGGCTAACGGCGAAATCGATTATCAAAACTTAGAACAACTGGTTGAATTTCATATCCAACAAGGCACTCATGGTATTGTTGCGGTGGGTACAACGGGTGAATCTACCACGTTGTCGATGAAAGAACATATGGATGTAGTTCAACAGGTTGTCAGCTTTGCTGGTGGCCGCATTCCAGTGATTGGTGGCAACGGTTCAAACTCTACCGCGGAAGCTATCGAGTTAACCCAGAAGCAAAGTAAAATTGGGGTCGATGCGATGCTCGGTGTGACGCCGTATTACAATAAGCCGCCGCAGGCTGGGCTAATCAAGCATTATCAAGCGGTTGCCGCATCTACCGATGTGCCGCAAATTTTGTACAATGTTCCCGGCCGAACATGTTGCGATTTATTACCTGAAACAGTGGCTGAATTAGCCAAGGTAGAAAATATTATCGGAATTAAGGAAGCGACGGGGAACTTAAACCGCCTAGATCAAATCAAAGCCCTTTGTGACGATAGCTTCCTTACCTTCAGTGGTGACGATGCAACCGGCATGGAATTTATGCTCAAAGGCGGCAATGGTGTTATTTCGGTAACCAATAACATCGCCCCTAAGCTAATGAGTCAGATGTGTGTTCATGCCTTAGCTGGTGAGCGCGCGCAAGCCCAGGTGATTAATCAGCAGTTACAAGGACTCAATGATAGCTTATTTGTTGAAGCTAACCCGATTGCTGTTAAATGGTGTTTGGCGCAGATGAAGCTGTTAAACGATGGATTCCTTCGTTTACCGTTAGTCGAACTATCGTCGTCATACCATGAGCAGTTGTTAAACGCGATGAAACAAGCGCGTGTATTATAAAAATAATGGAGTTCAAATGAGAAAGCTTTATATTGCCCTGTGTGGCGGTATCGTATTATCTGGTTGTAGCAGTTTTTCAGAACGCCATCAGGCCAGCGGAAACTTTAAGTATTTGGAGCAAGAATCGAGTCAAGAATATGTGCTACCACAGGGCCTAGTCCCGATTGCTAGTAATGATCATTATAAGATCCCTAAGCTTGGTGAGCGGGCGAATAAGAATTTGATTGGTCACAAGCTTGATACCCGTGCTCCTTCATTGGTGATGCCTGTAGCGCCGAACTCAATATCGAGCAATAAAGCGGATATCACCGAGGTGGTATTCGAATCATTTCTAGCTCAAGAGGCATTTAGAGATGACTTATGGAGCAAGTTAAACTTATTTATTGATGAGAACAGCTATGGTGTTGGGCTAAGCCGCGAAGGGCAGCAACTAACTACGAGAACGATTAATTCTGATCCGTATTTTAAACTGATCTTTGGTCTCGAAGAAGAGTATCAGTTAACTCAACAGTATCAATTTGATTTGGCGGTTGATGCACAAGGTCATCGTGCAACGGTCAAGGTCGCGTTGACTCAACACACTGAGCAAGGCGAATCGGTAGAACTTAATCAGTTCGCTAAGCGCCGCTATGAAACTCGTATGATCAATAAGTTTCTGTCTCACGTTTATATGCAGCATAATAAAAAACTGTTAGCGAATGCCGTTAAGGCGAGAGCTGGACTGGTCACTGAGATGAGTTTTGATCAAAATAATGACTCCGTATATCAAGTGAATTCATCGTTTAACTTAGTGTGGGAAAAGCTTGCGCTGGTACTACCTAAACTAGGGTTTGTTATCGATGACCGTGATAAGACAGTGAACACCTATTACACTCATTTTGAAGCTGTTGATACAGGGTTCTGGTCTGGATTATTTAGTGAAGACGAAAGTGGCGTTGCACCGCTTGCGCTAATCGAAGATGCTAAGTACCAGATAATCTTAAAAGAGCATGGTAAAGCGAGTCTACTCAGTGTGTTGGACGCACAGGGAGATAAGTTATCAGCAGAGAAAATTACTGAGATGTATCCAGCGTTCAGTAGCATGCTAAGTAAGAAACAGCTTTAATCATTATTACACCTAAAAAAGCCCTGTAAGCCACATTCTTACAGGGCTTTTTTGTTGGAAAGATAATCATTAGAGACTAGAGTGAATAACACTTTAGTCTAGGGAGAACATGGAATTTTTCAGTGATTTGTATTATGATAAGGTGACTTTTCAGCAAAAAGGAGGCTACTTGTGCAACAGATAACGATTAGAAAAGCGACAGTTACGGATAGTTCTGAAATAAGTTCACTTATTTCACGCAATGCTAAATCTTTACTCAATGATGATTTTGACGGTGACGGCTTAGTTTTCTTTTTAAATACGGTATCAGACCAGTCCATACGGGAATATATGGAGCAAGGGTTTAACTATGTCGTCGCGTTAGTACGTCATGAGATTGTTGGCGTGATCGCGATTAAAGACTATCGCCATATGTTTCATTTGTTTGTGGATAAAGCCCATCATAAGAAAGGGATTGCCAAGCAATTATGGGACAATATTAGCCGTGATAGTATTGCTCGCGGCAACACCGAAATCTTCACCTTAAATTCTACTTCCTACGCGCTTCCAGTCTATCAACATTGGGGTTTTAATCGCACCGACGACTTACAGACTCGTCACGGTATCAGTTACACACCGATGGAATTGATTGTTGACTAGATACATAGACTGACTAAACGAGCGTGTTTAGTCAGTCTATGTAATTAGGTTACTTGGTTGGCTTTTTAAATAATAAAGTAAAGCGATCTGTATTGCCGGTCACCGACTTACGACCTACCTCATAGCGCAATTCATCGTCGGCGCGATAATGTAAATTTGAGTAATCTACAAATTCAAAGCCTGCTTGCTCGATTTCTTTAATCGCCATAACAGGGTCGAAGCGACGGCCGTTCTCATCATTATCTTTTTGCATATGACGACGAGTGTGATCGATAACGCCATAAATACCACCGGGTGATAACGCATTAAACGCCGCTTTGTTTAAGTCTTTGCGCGAGCGTTCTATTAGGTTGTGATAGTTGCGGAACGTGAGCACGGCATCAAGATCAGAGATCTGGAAATCGATAGCGTTGAGTTGATAATCGCCAAGCTCCTTATTGTAACTCATGCTAGTGTCTGGGCTGAGAACCTTAGCCTGTTTAAAGCCAGGTTGGTTAAGCAAATTTTTACTGACTCGGCCCGTGCCAATGCTGACATAGTATTGACCATTTTCTGCCAAGGCTGGGGCGAGTAGTTTAGTGTACCAACCGCCTCCAGGAATTAGTTCAAGCACCTTCATATCATCTTTGATGCCAAAAAACTCTAAGGTTTGTACTGGTTTACGATTACGATCGCGCAATTTTTCTTTGTCGCTACGGATCTCGGATTTCATCGCCTGCTTGACGCTGCTTGAAAAACTATCGGCCTGTGCAAACCCACTAAGTAATACGCCTGATACCGCTAAAGATAAAAGTAACTTATTCATTGTACTTCCTGTCAATTGATAATTGTTGAGCCCAGAGTATTAGTTTTACTCAGCTAAAATGGAATCGTCTTTATGTAACAAATTATATCGACTTGGCAAATGTCATAAAGGCATCACTCATGCTAATGGGATGCTCGACGTGTTTCCATGCATTTAAGATCGCGTCATAGCCTTCTTTGCCGGCGACAGTATAAGCAGACGAAACGCCGCGAAGTACTTGTTCCTGCTCTACATTATGCCAGCTATTATCTCGCATAACCTCGAGGCTAGTCAGTCTAGAATGCTCTGGCTGGTCGGCCTGATAGATGAAGCGTAGATTATGACAATAAGGATAGCTGCCGTCACCTGTTCCAGCAACGCCGTTATTGGTGGCATTGTTAATTGCGCCTTCAAGCGCCTGGTATAAGTCCTTACCATAGATATCGTAACTGACAATGTGGATTTCAAAGGGTAATAACTGGCCACAAATATCGGCTTCGCTCAGCGGACCGCTTTTAAGTGATACTCTTACACCACCCGCATTGTGGAGAGCAAAGTCGATCGGCATGATGGCGCTCGCGCTGGCAAAAAAAGCAGCGCTGACCAAGGGGGCGATCTCACTACCTTGCGGCAGTTCGTCGGTCGGTAACCTCGAGTGTCGCAACGGCTCAGCGAGATGAGTAATAATGTTTTTTCGCATCTTGGCGATGGCGGGCCGATATTGGCTATTGATTATTTGACTAATATACTGATCTTCTTCAACCTTCAAGAATAGTCGACTATCTTGAATGTAACCATCGATAGCGCGTACCTGAGCGGCATTGAGCGGCACTTGTTCTGGATTTTGTTGCCATGATGAGCTAATCATAAACGAGACGCCGCCTGTTTTGGCCGTTACCTTGCCATGAGCATCGAAGGCTAGTTTGTGCAGCCCAATGCTCTCGGCGTGTTTCCCTGCTTGTAAGATAAGGGTATGATTGACCATCTGTTTGTCGATACCAGTGGACGCAATACCTAGTTCACTAAAATCGCCACACAGGGTGTGGGAATGCCCACCAACAATGGCGCTAATGCCATCGATTTGTTCAGCGAGTTCAAGATCCCCTGCGTAGCCTAAATGACTAAGAACAATGATGTGCACAATACCTTGTGCACGTAAATGCGCGACGGTCGCTTTAGTTGTCTCTATGGCGTTGCGAAATAAACAATCGGGATCGGGGCAGCCTATTTTAGCCATTTGATCAATGGTAATACCAAAAATAGCCAGCTGCTTATCGCCCAGCGGCTTGAGCATATATTGCGCGATACCAAGTTCATTGTCATAACGTAGTAAGTTCGTTAGTGGACGCAGCGGCGCCTCCTTCTCTTGACTCTCCTCGCTAAGATCCATGTTACCGGCGAGGATCGGAAAGGGCACTTTCTCGATAAAATTGGCGACCGGCGTATTGCCTAGGTCAAATTCATGATTACCAATGGTCATCGCGTCGGGATGTAATAGATTGAGAAGATGTGAGTTGGCATGCCCTTTAAAGCGGCTGAAATACAAGCTGCCTTGGAAGCTATCTCCGGCGTGTAGAAACAACGACGGCACGTTTTCTTTTTCCGCCCGTTGTTGCTGTTTGGTGACTGCGGTTTCAATGGCCGCATAACCACCACAATATGCATCAAAATTTACTTGTTGTTGCTTAATCTTGAGCGAAAAATGGATAAGAGAAGGCTCAAAGTGAGAATGTGTGTCGTTAATATGAGCTAAATATAGGGAATAAGTCATTAATCCTCCGAAGTATATTAGATCATAGCATGGGTATATAAATAGAATATTAAATATCATCAGTTAACGTAATTTTTTTGTAACCTAAGGGTCATTTAAGTGTCATGTAAGCGTTATATAGTCACTTTGCTATCAACTTATTAGGAAATTCAAATGCAAACGTTATCACTGCTTGACTCATATGAATATGATCACCAAGTTCCCGTGTTCCGGCCTCTGGGAAATCGCCGCAACGCGACTAAAAAATCCAAGTCCTGTTGGCGTGAAATTGAGCGCATCAAAGAACAGCGCCAGCTGCTACGCGACGTTAACGAATTTAATGATAGCGATGCGTTACAAGTGCTAGCTGCTGCTTACCTGTGATGCTGTATTGGGTAAAGTGAGGGATGCAACGGCGGCTATTGCGATAAAAAGTGTGGCAACGAGTAAGCAGCTAATTAATCCAAATTGGCTATAAAGGAAACCAGACAGCACAGTGCCGATTAATCGCCCCATGGCATTTGCGGTGTAATAGAATCCGACATTGAGCGAGACATGTTCACGACTGGCAAAGTGTACTATCAGAAAGCTGTGCCACGACGAATTGAGCGCGAATATTGCGCCAAAGATCAATAAGCCAATCACAATACTCAAGCTGATTGAAAGGGCAGCGTTTAGCGCCAACACAATTGCTAATGGTATTAAGGCGAGTATCGCCGCAAGCGAGCCGCTACGCTTAGCCACTGAAGCCTCTGGCAAACGATTAAGTAACGTCGGAGCGATAGTCTGGATAGCGCCATAGCCAATAATCCACAGCGCCAAGAAACTTCCTACCTGATAATGATCCCATTGCAGTTGTACGCTTAGATACATCGGCAGTGCCACGACAAACCATACATCTCTGGCAGCAAAGAGAAAGAGTCGTGCTAACGACAGCTTATTAATCGCTGGGCTAGGGGAGAATATTTGACTAAATTTTGGTTTGACCTTGGACTTTCCAATGTCCTGTTGTAAAAACACCAGACTGTTAATCCAAACGACGATTAGACCCACTAACATAATGGTGATGGCGCTGGCAAATGAGCCGACATAGAGCATCAGCGCGCCAAGAAAAAAACCAGCACCTTTTAAGGCATTCTTAGAGCCTGTTAGGAGCGCAACCCAGCGAAACAGCATCGACTCTTTATCATCAGCGACCAGCAGCTTAATCGAGCTCTTGGCACTGAGTTTATTCAGATCTTTAGCGATGCCACTAACGGCCTGGGCAGCCATGACTAATACTACACTGAGTTGCTGCTCAAAAATAAGCAGCACGCTTAGCGCAACTATCTGTAATAAGAGACCTAAATTCATCGTCTTATTCAGACCAATTTTGGCACCGAGGTAGCCGCCAAACAGGTTTGTGAGCACGCCAAATATTTCATAGAACAAAAAAAGCATCGCAATATCAAGTGGCGAATAACCTAGATTGGCGAAATAGAGCAATAGCAACATTCTAAGGGCACCATCGGTGACGGTGAACGCCCAGTAGTTGGCGGTGACTAATGCGTACTGTTTTAGCGCACTCGACATCACTTAATTACGCGCCTGTATCACTGTCTATTGACGCGACACGATAGGCTAACTCCGCGAGTCTATTGGCATAGCCCCACTCATTGTCATACCACAGGTAAAGTTTGACTTGGGTGTCATTAATTACCATGGTCGACAAGGCATCCACAATTGATGACCGGGGATCGGTTCTATAATCTATCGACACTAACGGTCGAGTCTCATAGCCTAATATATCTTTAAGCTCGTGCTTGGCTGCCTGTTCAAATAAGCCGTTGAGCTCCTCGACGGTGGTGGCGCGTTCCATCTCAAACACACAATCTGTGATCGATGCGTTGGTTAGTGGTACGCGGATCGCATGGCCGTTCAAACGTCCTTTAAGCTCGGGGAAAATATGTGTTATTGCGGTAGCTGAGCCGGTTGTTGTAGGAATAAGGCTCATGCCACAAGCACGAGCACGGCGCAAATCTTTATGCGGCGCATCAATAATGGTTTGCGTATTGGTAATGTCATGGATGGTGGTCATCGAACCATGCTTAATACCGATATGTTGCTGTAATACCTTAACCACTGGTGCGAGGCAGTTGGTGGTACAAGAAGCAGCACTTACAATAGGGTGCAACTTGGGATCATAAAGGTCATCGTTAACCCCCATTACAATATCGAGTACCCCCTCTTCTTTGATCGGCGCGCTGACCACCACTCGCTTAACCCCTTGTGCTAGATAAGGGGCAAGTGCTGCCTTGGATTTAAACTTGCCGGATGCTTCGATCACCACATCACACTTTGACCAGTCAGTCGCACTAAGCTCCCGCTGATGACCTATTGCAATGTGGTAATCATCGATGATTATCGTATCGTTGTTGGCTAACGCTTCATGTTGCCAAGTGCCATGTATCGAATCAAAGTTAAGCAGATGGGCGAGGGTAGCACTGTCACCAGCGGGATCGTTAATTTGAATGATTTCTATCTGAGGCATCTGCCATAGCACGCGCATAGCAAGGCGTCCCATGCGGCCAAAACCATTTATTCCTACTTTTATAGTCATGTTATTTACTCTGTTTGTTCACAACATTGCTGTTGTCTGGTGGGGCGTTGGCCCATTTGTTCGAGTGTCGCTAAATGCGGCGCCACAATCATAGGATTGTTACTGAGGCACTGTTGGAGTTGTTGGAGTTGCCACGGCATAATTTGTGGCGATATCTGGTAGTAGACCCATTGTCCTTCGCGCCAGCTACTGACAATATTTTGTTGTTTGAGTAGCGCCAAATGACGAGATATCTTAGGTTGGCTTAAATCCAAGGCATGCATCAGCTCACAGACGCATAGCTGCTGCTGTGACAGGATCAACAACAGTGATTTTAGCCGAGTACTATCGGCAAGTGCTTTATAAAATAATACAGGATTGGACATATCTGAATAACCGTATATACGTTTTTTCGTATATACTAGCTATCCAGGGAAAGAAAGGGAAGTAAAATTTAGGCTATTTTTGCGTTTATACTTAATTTTTCGTGATTAAGTCCACTGATGACCACCTCAACGCGGTCGTTTAAGCGATACATCACCTGCTCTTTTACGCTAATGGTGCCAAGCTCTGTGTCGATCTTAGCATTCTTGCGATCGGCGGTGAGATGATTTAATGGCAGAAATACTACCGCCCCATTGCATTCCAGCTTGGCCATCATACCGCCACGGTTAATATTAAATACCTGCGCCTTAAACACCGTTTGGTCACTATATGCGTCTTTGAGGTAATCAAGATATAGCCAATTGTTAACGTCGCGTTCGACCGTACGCTGGTTATCACGCTGTTCTTTGAGTCGCTCAACATCTTGCGATGTAATAGTTGGTGCCTCAAACTCGCTATGCAAAATGGATTTGATCAGGCGATGGTTTTGTAAATCACCAAACTTTCTGATCGGTGACGTCCAGGTCGCATATTGTTCAACGCCCAAGCCGTGATGAGGAGAAGGGGTGTGCGAAATATTAGCATACAGCTGAAATTTTCGCAGGCGTGCGGCGAAGTAGTTATCACTGCGCGAGGTTAACTCCCGTTGCAACTGACAAAACCCTTGCGTCGTCAGCAAATGCTCAGGGTGATAAATGTAGCCATGTTCGCCCAGTAGTTTTGATAGTTTAACCGCTTTCTCAGGCTCAAAACCGGGATGAGTATTAAATACGCCCACCGATTGATGCTTGGCTAACAGCGACGCGGCACTAAAGTTGGCACACAACATAGCCTCTTCAATAATATTACGGGCCACGTTTTGGTGTTCAACAACCACCGTCTCAATTTTATTATCATCGTTGAGAATGATGCGATAATCTGGCTGTGAGTCAAATAACTGGGTATTTTGGCCGCGCCACATGCTACGGGAAAACGCTAATTTATTAAGTTGTTTTAGCGCCTGCGCTATCTCAACACTCGGCTGCCACTGACCTTCACCCGCTAAAAATTCCGCGACCTGATTGTAATTTAGCTTAGCTTTTGAGGTGATGGTACTCAGGCTAAATACGGCGTTATCGAGTAATTTTCCTCGTGTGGTAATTTCCATGGTACAGACAAGCGCTGGTCGTGCTTGTCCTTCTCGCAAAGAGCACAAATCATGGCTTAACTCTTCGGGTAACATCGTAATGTGCTGACCTGTTAAGTAATGGGTGTAGCCACGTGATTGTGCTTGTCGGTCTACTTCATCACCAATCGCGATATAAGCGGATGGATCGGCAACCGCAACTTTGAGCTGCCAATGGCCATTTTCAAGCGGGCGAATACTGACCGCATCATCCATATCTTGGGTAGACTCGCCATCGATGGTGAAAAATAGTGTATCGCGAAGATCTTCTCGCTGATATCCCACATCATTTAACGTCCAAGGCTGTGCTTGTTCAGGTGCGGCGCTCGCAAGGTCGAGCCCCTGTAATTTATATTTCGCTAAGGTGACTAACCAAGGGGCTTGGCCGTCGTCATGCTTACAAATTAAGGACTCGACCTTGGCACTAGGTTTGACTTGATTTTTTGCATCATCACTTAATGGGTGATTGGCAAGCCGTGCTAGGACATAATCCCCTTGCTCATACTTACCAGCGGTTTCGATTTGAGAGGGCAACGGCTCTCCTTTATACGGCGCTGGTGGCGCTAAAACCAGTTTATTGTTGTGACTGGTGATCTTAGCAATGAAGGTAGTAAGTGCTGGGGTCACAAGTGACACAGGTACCGCCTGCTCTTTGTTTTTCTCACTGCTGATGGTCGCGGTTATAACATCGCCATGCATCACTTTTTTCATGTTGGGCGGTGCAATAAAATAGCTTTTATTTTTATCGACTTCTAAAAAACCATAGCTCTTATCAGTCGCTTTTACGCGCCCTTCAATCTTGGGTAGGGTTTCTTGAATATTTTGTTTTAATTGCGCCAGCAATGCATTGTCTTTAAACATGAACAGATCTCTAACTATTGATGGCGAGACTATAGGATAAATCGAACATCAATTCTAGGGTCTGTTGAACTTTTGCGCTTTATTTTTGTTCAATTAGAGGTGTTCTGCGCAAGGCATGAGGATTGTGGCCTGGTTATTCCCGGCTTTGTCTCCTCGGCAATAAGCTCCTGTCATTGCTCTAATGTGTCCATCCATGGACACAATGAGTCGCTTTAACTCCTGCATCCATGCAGTCACCTGCGGCAAATACTAAAAAATCATCCCTGATTTTTTCATTGGTCAATTTAGAATTTAAGGCGATAAATGGCGGGAGCAGCCGCGCTTCAACCATTGCTACTTCTCCTTAACTGACATGTATTAGACCCTAGTATAGCATCCACTTTTAGCCGACTTATCTGTCCGGAAAATGGTGCTTAAATAAGTTTATCCTATACTGATACAACGGTTCTTAACATTCTCAGTCTCAATATGAAACGCTTTTTGATTATTTGTTTGACTACGCTGGTCTTAATTTTAGTGATAGCGAGCGGTGCCGCCTGTTTTCTCATGGATCGATTTGAGGTATCCTTACCGACGTTAATCAATAAAATAGCCGCCAAACTATCTAACAGTGAGCAAAGTAGCTTGCTCATTAAACCGACCGAAAAATACGCTAATACTTCGCTCAAAGGGCTCAAAGCGGGAGAGTTCCCACGAATATTGACGCGTGAATTACAAGGCTGGAAAGCACATAGTCCCGCGAATTTCTTTATTGAGCGGGTTCAAATAATTAAAGATAAACATCTTGGTTATCGTTTACAGTGCGCAAGTAAGCGGTTAAATCACTCCTTGAATTGTTTTATGACTCAACCTAGCGAACAATCCTTTGAGCGATTGTTGGCAGCAATGAATAACTATCGTCCGATCCCCCCGACAGTAAGCGGTAATAAAAGTAATGCATGGCTGTTCGCTTTTGTTATCGATATTGTTAAGGCGAGCGACTGGCTCAGTGAGCAGCAACGTCAGCGTATAGATCAGCGAGTCATTGTGATGTTACAGCAATACCTCCAGTTGCTCGATAATGATGGAGCAAGCTTGTGGCATAGCCGAGTAAGTCTTGGCGCTCAAGCTTTTCTACTCGCCACAGTACTCGATCGCAAAACGTTGTTAGGTCAACGGTTATACCATCGTGCGTTAGGGCATTTTAATCAGACTTTTCAAGCGATATCGATGACCGAGACTTGGCCTGGTGGCTACAATTACTGGATCAATAATCGCGCCTTCGTCAGTATGCTGGCCTTTTCAGCTTACGCTAATGCACAACGTGAACCGAGTGAGCGTGCCAAAGTTATCGCAACTGTCAAACGTATCGGACTGGCTCATATTCATTTTGTTCGTCCTGATTTTAAAGTTGCCGGATGGGCTGATGAGGGGCCGCGTATTGACTTAAAGGATGAAACCGCGCGGGTTACCGATCTGATTGCACAACTCACTAAAGAGCCTGTTTTCTATTATTTTTCCCAAGCAATTCGACAGCGCTATGGTAATGAGAGCTATTATAGAAGCTATCGTTGGTTGCTGCCATGGCTGTATGCACCGGAACACCATCCGGGGACTAGTAGGCGGGTTAAACGTGCTAAGACGGGACTGCTTACGCCACTTGCTCCTCTGTTAAAAAATAATCTTTTATTCGGTAAAGATACGCGTAATCACTTAGCAATTCGCAGTGGCTGGAGTGATGAAGACACCGTAATCAGTTATCAGGCGGGGCATATATTTAGCCATCATCAACATTATAACGCTGGGCACTTTACCTTATTTAAAGGCACGCCATTACTGGTGGATGCGGCACAATATAACGGCTCTGTTCGCAGTGACCGACGTAAGCATATAGATATTAGAACACTATCAAAGAACAGTGTATTGATTGACCAGCCAGGGGAAGTAATTAAGCCGAATTATCGCTTCGTTAAAAATGTGTCCGCTGGTGGGCAGCGGGTGATTATGCCCCTAGGCAGCGCGATAACGAGCGTCATGCATTGGCGAGAGTTGCGCGATAGCGACTTACATCTTGGCGCCGCAAAGCTCATTAGCTACAGCAGTAAACCGTTAGTTTACGCTACAATTTCGTCTGATTTAACCTCAGCTTATAATTCCACTCGCTATAGCGAGAGCGGTAATAGTGCTAAAGTGAAGCAGGTCATTAGGCATTTCTCTTATCTGAATAAATACGATCTGTTGCTGACGTACGACAAGATACTCTCGACTGATGAGTCGTACCGTACCAAGTGGTTAGCCCACACTGTTAATAAGCCAAGAATCGCCAAATTAAGATCGCTCAAAGGCAGTGCCCTAGATGGGATATCATCAAGTGTTAGTCATAAAATTAAGATTCATAATGGAATTGGTCAACTTGAACTCGATATTTTGGCCCCTGAGTTAGCAACAACCACTGTTGTTGGTGGGCCACAGTACCAACATTATGTGGAAGATGATGGTGATAGTCGCGAACTCGATGGGCATTTTTTTTCCGACGGGTTTAAGGTGAAACGATGGTACGACCCATCGCCTTGGCGCATAGAGATTTCACCTATCGACCAGCAAGCACTGACGCGGTATGTCGTAGCGATGCAGCCACGGCTCACTGCGTCAGCACAAAAAATGTTAGTAAAGCACTCTTTTCAATCGAGTAATGGGGGATCGGCACAGTTGGGGCCGTTATTAATTCTATGGCCGCATGGCAAAACAAGCTGGTATTTTACTTTATCTGAGGGCGCTGAGGATATCGCTATTTTCTTAGACAAACCACGGCGACTTACTATTAGCACCAAGGGTAATACTGCCATCGCCGTGGATGGCAAAGTCGGATTTAATCTACTTAGTGCGAAGTTACTCAAAGACGCGCAGATATTTGTCACATCGGCGCGCTAGTCTAACACCGTTATTTCTGATAAACCTTTTTGCCCGCGATAAAGGTCTGCTCAACGGTTGTCTGCCACAGTTGCGTGTTAGGGATGGCAAAAATATTGAGATCGGTAACGATGAAATCGGCCCATTTTCCGGGTTCTAGACTGCCAATTATCTGCTCTTGATGAGCACCATAGGCCGCATCGAGGGTAAATGAATTGAGTGCCTGCGTTAGGCTCATCGCCTCATGTGCAAGCCAACCCAGTTTGGGCGCGTTATGGCGGTCTTGGCGACTGACGGCCGCGTGAAGTCCGTAAAACGGATTAGCATATTCGATAGGAAAGTCTGAACCAGAAACAATCTTAACGCCGCTGTCGAGCAATGTCTTCCACGCATAAGCGCCTTTGATCCGTGCATGGCCCACACGATCTTCGGCCATATTCATATCACTGGTGGCATGAGTCGGCTGCATCGAAGGCAGTACACCGAGCGCTTTAAAGCGTGGTAGATCGCTCACCGCAACCACCTGCGCGTGCTCGATACGATGGCGCAGGGCACGTGATGCCGGTTGTTGATTGAATTGCTGATAGTAATTTAGCGCGATGTGGTTTGCCCGATCACCAATGGCATGAACGTTAACCTGAAATCCTTTTGTGATGGCTTTAGCCATATGAGCTTCTAACTCAATGGGTTTATAAAGTAGCAGGCCACTATTGTTGGTATCGTCGCTATATGGCTCAAGCATCGCTGCACCGCGAGAGCCCAAAGCTCCATCAGCTGATAGTTTAACACTTGAGATATTAAGCATACCATCATCTGTTATTATGTGACCGTTGGTGAGCATATTTTGATAGCCATTGGCGGCGGCGCTTAGCATGGCATAAACACGCAGCGGTAGCTTTTTCTGCGTAGCTAACTGACGATACACTTGATAAATAGGTTGGTCGATACCAGCGTCGTGGACACTGGTGATGCCGATACTCAGTAAATGCTCAGAGGCCTGCAAAATCGCGTGCTTTAGCTCTTCTTCTGAAGTCGGTGCGATGTGTTTTTCAAGTAATTCCATCGCGTTATCGATCAATATACCAGTAGGCTCACCAAGTTTATCTTTGAGTATCTCTCCGCCTGCGGGCACAACTGTGTGGCGATTAATACCAGCAAGCTGCAACGCTTTAGAGTTGGCCCAGCCAGCATGTCCGTCGATACGGCGTAGCCACACCGGACGCTCTGTTACTTTCTCGTCTAAGCTTTGTCTAGTCGGAAAGGTTTTATTTTTCCATAGCACTTGATTCCAACCGCGACCGCGGATCCAAGATAGCTGCGGATTGTTGGCTGCAAATTTAGCCACCGCATCGACACTTGCTTGCTCCGACGGACTGTCGCGCAGTGATATACGTTGTAAATTTAAGCCTAAACCCGCGACGTGACCGTGACCATCGATTAGTCCGGGTAATACAGTCTTACCTTCGAGATCGATTAAACGGGCTTGAGGATATTGTTTTGTCAGTTGTTGTTCGTCACCTGAAGCAACGACCTTTCCCCACTTAACATAGAGAGCATCAAACTGTTGCAATTGTCCCTGCGGTGTATGGTAACCGGAGAAGTTGATGTATAAATCGTTCGCCAAGATGTGAGAGGAGTTCCCTAGCAATAATGTGGCGCTTAGCAGTATTTTTTTGATCATATTATTTTATGCACTAAGTGATGGAGTTGCTGGAGCCTAACCTAATTAGCATCATAAGTTGAGTGTTTTATCTGGGGAGGGCAAATGAATTCGAGCGAGCCGGCTAAGCAATGTCGAGATACAATTACTTAGCCGCGAAGAGCGGGTACTTAAGAGGAAACCGGCGCTAGGACCTGACGCAAACGCGTCTGTACTGCTTCAACGAGCTTATCGGGCTGAAATTTTGAAATAAATTGATCACAACCAACTTTTTCCACCATCGCATCATTAAAACTACCACTGAGTGAAGTGTTCAATACCACATGAAGCTCTGCTAACCGAGAGTCACTGCGAATTTCATGGGTTAGCTTATAACCGTCCATCTCTGGCATTTCTGCGTCGGTGATCATCATCAGGATCTCATCGTTAATATCTTTACCTGCATCGGCCCAGCCTTTTAACATATTTAGCGCTTGAAGCCCGTCAGTGGTTTCGATTATTTCGATGCCTACCGATGATAACGTTTGCATTATTTGATTTCTTGCCGTCGAAGAGTCATCGACAATTAATACACGTTTCCCAACCAACTGTTCGGCTATCGACTCGTCCAACACACCCTTAGAAATACTGGTGTCGTAGCTAATGATTTCGGCGAGTACTTTTTCAACGTCGATGATCTCAACTATTTTCTGTTGGCCCTCTCGCTCCAATTGCGTGATGGCGGTTAAATAGTGATTTCTACCCGTAGCTCTTGGCGGAGGTTGAATATTGCCCCAGTCGGTATTAACTATTTGATCTATTTTTCCCACTAGAAATCCTTGAACTGTGCGATTGTATTCCGCAATAATCATATTGCAATCGCTACTGATCTCTAATGGACGCATGCCAATAGCTTGCGGTAAATTAACCACGGGAATGGTCGTTCCGCGCATGTTAACAACGCCAATCACTGAAGGGTGGGAACCTGGAAGAATTGTTAAGCGGGGAAGGCTAACCACTTCTTGAACTTTAAATACGTTAATAGCGAAAGATTGGTGCGAGCCCAGATTAAATAAAAGAAGTTCTAAACGGTTTTCACCAACCAATTGGGTACGCTGGTTGACGCTATCTAAGATGCTGGCCATAGGTTATTCCTGTGCTAATCCATTAGTACAATTAATGAGTGTTTCGTAATTATATATACTTACTCTATACAAAAGAGAGTATCACTTCAATTATCCCGGTGATTAGTTGATTAAAAAATTGATAACACGGACTATAACGCCAACTAAGTCGCAATTAACCAGCATAATAGGTGTGTATTTTTAGTGTTTGGGTATAATGGGCGCCAATAGTAGTTAAGAAAATTTAAAATAGGTGAAACTGAATGAGAATTTGTGCCGTAGATTTAAAAGATAATCACGCCAATATTTGTTTATTACAAAAAGACAATGATGTTTTTGATATCCCTGATTGTCGCCAGCAGCGCTTTACAGTGCAGCTAGTTAACGATCGTGAAGAGTTATTGGGGTTCCAATTTGCATTTAAAAAATTGATGGAAGATTATCACGTTGATCGCGTGATTATTGCTGAACGTATCTCAAATGGTAAGCATGCGGCTAAAATGCCAACGTTTAAACTAGAAGCGGCGATACAGCTTTGCGCCGATCTAGATGTTGAGCTCATTCCAATTGGCGTGGAAAAACAGTGGATTAAGCGTTCTCCTCCGGCGATAGAATTTAAGCACACAGGGCTTAAGCCGTTCCAAGAAAAAGCGTTTACTAGCGCTTACGCTTACTTAAGCAGCTAAGCGACTCGTATACGCACAACGTTCATGATTTCGATTTCAAACCCGGCTACACTCTCTGTTGCTGGGTAATAGGTCAAATTAACTCGCTGTCCAGTGAGCTCTTTGTAACGCTGCTTGCGCTTATATTTAAAAGGGACCTCGACACCATCCAACATCACGGTGTTTAAAATCCACTCACCACTTTGACGTTGGATATGTGAAGTCACTTTGACCTCTGTCGAGTGCGTCAGATTAGGATGATTCTTTAATAGTTTGTCTACGGGTAACTTGGCCATAAGATCATGCACATTCAGTCAAAAATTCATTATATCATTATAAATCATCAGTATGACTAATCAATTACCCTATTTACAGGGTTACCCTGCGCAAATTATCGAACAAGCTCAGCAGCTTATCGCTCAGGAAAAGCTCAAGGCCTACTTATTAGCACGCTATCCCACCTGCCATCATGTCACCACTGAAAAAGAATTATATAGCTATGTTCAAGGGATAAAAAGCCGCTACCTTAAACAATCGGTGCCAATCGGTAAGGTGATGTTTGATGACAAGATACACGTTATCAATAATGCGCTTGGCACGCATACCTATGTTAGCCGAGTGCAAGGCAATAAGCTTAAAGCGAAACGAGAAATTCGCATCGCACGATTATTTAAAAAGGTGCCATTAGCCTTTCTCTCAATGATAGTAGTGCATGAATTGGCTCACACGCGGGAAAAAGATCACAACAAGGCTTTCTACAAGCTCTGTCAGTATATGGAGCCGGACTATTTTCAGTTAGAGCTAGACTTACGGTTGTATTTAACCCAACTTGACGTCGGTGGCGCAATTTATTAGTTTGTTTTGTTTCCAATGGATTAGGTTGTTTGTTAACGGTTTGCTCACAGGTTTTACACAGCTTATTGCTTGTAACTTATTGGTTTGTATAAAAATGAAGCAATTAAATTTGCTGACTATAAAGTTTGAACAGCTTCAATGTTTCTACCTACGATTGTGTTATTCTAGCTTGCTCTGAAAAACTAATAGTAACGACAAGTAGGTAATCATGTCACAAGTCCCACATTTTAATTTGATCGCTATAGAAGGAAATATTGGCGTTGGTAAATCGACACTGTTGCCAAAACTTGTTGAACAACTCAATAGTAATAGCACCAAATCATGGCAATTGATTATCGAAGATGTCGATACCGATACCGAGTTCCAACGCTTGTTAAAAGCCTTCACGGTTGATCCTACTCGTCGTATTGAGTTTCAGCGTTACATCACCAACAAACGTGCGCAAATATGTCAGAATTTAAATCCTGAATTTCATTATGTGATCGAACGTTCATTGTTTTCTGATTTGGTTTTCTGTCAGGCTAACCTCGCTGAAGCGTGTCGCCCCGATGGTCAAGACTTGGATTATTACTACGATATTCAAGACAAACTCAAAGATTACCCACAGGTTAGCGCGGTTATTTACCTTAAATCAGATCCGGTGATTTCCTACCAGCGTATGGTTGAAAGAGCACGTGATGCAGAAGCTGGCACCTCGCAAGAGTACCTACAGCTAATTTCAGATTGTCATGATACCTTCTTACCGCATATCTGCCGTCGCTATAACACGCAGCTTATCACGCAAGAATGGACCGACTTTGGTTGCCATGAAGTGCTAGCTCGTAAAATTTTAACCGATGTCTGTCCTGAGATCGCACTGAGTGAATCAGTAGCTTAATACGTTAGTTCTACGCTCCCAGCTTTGCTGCTGTCTTGCTAATAAGCATATTTACCATCACAAATATGCTTAAATTGAGTAAGATAAGCAGTAACGCTATCGGGCCAAATAAGTTCGGTGCTTGCATCATCGTCGACATTAAAGAATCTTGATAGTAGAAAAACCATTGATGATTGGCTGGAAATATCACCTCATGAAGCCAATAAAATACCCGTTCAAAGCCAATCAACGCCATCCCTAATGTTATCAGTATCATGACGGTCAACAAGACGCTCAGTTGGTTAATGGCATTTGGCGGCCGTCGCCGTCGTTTAAATAGATAAATTAACGTTAAGCAAAGAACCAATGTGGACACCGCAGCGGCGCGCATAAGAGTATCGATAAGATTAGCAACGTCTTGCAGATGGACAATCTCAGCCTCCCGCAGCAATGGTACTTCGTTGCCTCGTACCGAATAAGTAATTTCGTTGAGCCCCTCACCATGATTATTGATAGCAGCGGTTATTTGCGAAAAATAATGGGCATGTTGCGTCGGGTTGGTGTTCTCAAATTCTTCTTTATAACGATTTTGTGGGCCGAATTGTTGAATAGTTTGCTCAATATTGAGCTGGTTGTAAAATGCCGGGTACATAAAGTTGACCCCGCTCAGCAACCACCAGCTGAGCGCAAGCGCGCAGCAAAACAAACTTAAACAATAAAGGGTATTAACCAATCCCCCGATGCTTCTCTTTAGTATCACTCAGGATCATACCCCAAGATTGGTGATAGCCACCGTTCGATTTGCTCGATGCTCATCCCTTTACGCTTGGCATAATCAGCCACCTGATCGCGCTTAATGTCGCTGACGCCAAAATAGCGTGATTCAGGGTTGGCAAAATACCAGCCTGACACTGCGGCCGTCGGGAACATGGCGAAGCTTTCTGTGATGTCCAAATCAATCTCTTTATCGGGGCTCAGTAAATCCCACAATAAGGCTTTTTCGGTATGATCTGGACAGGCCGGGTAGCCAGGAGCAGGGCGGATACCCTTATACTTTTCCCGAATAAGCATCTCATTGTCGAGCTGCTCATCGCTAGCATAGCCCCAAAACTCTTTACGTACACGTTCGTGCATATGCTCGGCAAACGCTTCGGCAAGACGGTCCGCCAAAGACTTAATCATGATTGCACTGTAATCATCATTGGCGGCTTCAAATCGTTCGATATGCTCATCGATACCCACGCCAGCGGTCACCGCAAAGCCACCCATATAATCCGCCACATTTGATTCTTTGGGCGCAACAAAATCAGACAGCGCGAAGTTGTTATTACCACCTACACGCTCTAACTGCTGACGCAGATGATGGGTGGTCATTAGCACTTCGCTACGCGATTCATCCGTGTATATCTCGATGTCATCGTGGTTTACCGTGTTGGCTGGGTAAAGTCCGATCACGGCACGGGCTGTTAGCCATTTCTCATCGATAATTTTTTTCAACATCGCTTGGGCGTCAGCAAAAAGCTTTGTGGCCTCTTCCCCAACGACTTTATCGCTGAGGATTTTTGGGTATTTACCGTGCAACTCCCATGAACGGAAAAATGGCGTCCAATCGATGCGTTCTAATAATTTTTCCAATGGATAGTTGTCAAACACCTGCTTACCCATTACCGCCGGTTTGACTGGTGGATTATTGGTATAGTCGAACGTGCATCGATTTCCTCTTGCGGCTTCAAGGCTAATGAGTGTCTTACGATTGCCTTGTGCCAAGCGCTTGACACGCATCGCATCATAGTCTTTATAATGCTCGTCGATACAACCCTGACGAGTCTTATCATTAATGAGCTTGGTTACTATCGGCACGCTACGAGAGGCATCGGCGACATATAGCGCACCATACTCATAATGAGGTGCGATTTTAACCGCGGTATGAATCTTCGAGCAGGTTGCACCGCCGATTAATACGGGAATGTCGATACCTTCCCGTTTAAAGGCTTTAACATTGTGGACCATTTCATCAAGCGATGGGGTGATAAGCCCCGATAGACCAATCACATCGGCATCGTTTTTTTTGACACATTTGATGATGTCTTCCACACTAACCATCACGCCTAAATCGAACACTTCGTAGCCATTACATTGCAGTACGATACCGACAATATTTTTACCGATATCATGAACATCGCCTTTGACTGTAGCCATGACGATCTTGCCATTGGACTGGCCGGGTGTTTTTTCTAGCTCGATATAAGGATTAAGGTGAGCTACTGCCTGTTTCATTACGCGAGCCGATTTTACTACTTGCGGTAGGAACATTTTTCCTGCGCCAAACAAGTCACCGACGATGTTCATGCCATCCATCAATGGTCCTTCAATCACCTCGATTGGGCGATCAAACATTAGCCGTGCAGCTTCGGTATCTTCGATAATGTATTCGGTAATGCCTTTGACTAATGAGTGAGCAAGACGCTCAACCACTGGTAGTTCACGCCATGATAAATCTTGCACATGAACCTTAGACTTTGACCCCGCGTTACGGTACGTTTCGGCAACATCGAGCAGTTTTTCTGTCGCATCATCGCCATGATTGAGTACCGCGTATTCCACCGCTGCTTTTAAGTCTTTGGGAATATCATCGTAGATGGCCAGCTGCGCTGCATTGACGATACCCATATTCATACCCGCTTGAATTGCATGATATAAAAAGACACCGTGGATAGCTTCACGTACTGGGTTATTACCACGGAATGAGAATGAAACGTTGGATACACCGCCTGAAACACCCGCGTGCGGAAGATTTTTTCGGATGTAACGCGTTGCTTCAATGAAGTCTACCGCGTAGTTGTTGTGCTCTTCGATACCGGTGGCGATGGCAAAGATATTAGGATCAAAGATGATATCTTGTGGTGGGAAGCCAACTTTTTGGGTCAGTACATCGTAGGCGCGCTGACAGATTTCAACTTTTCGCGCATAGGTATCGGCTTGGCCTTGTTCATCGAATGCCATCACAATAGCGGCTGCACCATATCGCTTGATAAGCTTAGCGTGATGAATGAAGAGCTCTTCACCTTCTTTGAGTGAAATAGAGTTGACGATACCTTTGCCCTGCACACATTGCAGGCCCGCTTCCATCACATCCCATTTCGAAGAATCGATCATGATCGGAACTCGCGAAATGTCCGGCTCAGAGGCGATGAGGTTCAAGAAGCGCACCATCGCGGCTTTTGAATCGAGCATCCCTTCATCCATATTGATATCGATGATCTGCGCACCGGCTTCCACCTGATGCAGTGCAACTTCGAGTGCGGTGGTGTAATCATCTTCTTTGATCAGGCGTAGGAAGCGCGCCGAGCCGGTAACATTGGTTCGTTCGCCTACGTTGGTGTAGAGCGATAGCGAGGTAATGTTGTAAGGCTCTAGCCCTGACAGGCGACAAGCAATTTCAATTTCTGGCATTACTCTTGGTGGGGTATCATCGAGCGCTTCACTGATGCGTTTAATATGTTGAGGCGTGGTGCCACAACAGCCGCCGACAATATTTAAGAAACCACTTTGCGCCCATTCGTTAATATAACCCGCCATCTCAATCGCGTCTAAATCATAGCCACCAAACTCATTCGGCAGCCCCGCATTGGGATGTGCGCTAACAGGAAAGGTACTAATACGTGATAGCTCTTCGACATACTGGCGTAATTCTGCTGGACCTAAGGCACAGTTAAGGCCGATACTAATCGGGTCAACATGACTGAGCGAATTATAGAAAGCCTCGGTAGTTTGCCCAGTTAGCGTACGCCCGGAGGCATCGGTGATGGTGCCGGAGATCATGACTGGTAGCTTATAGCCAAGCTCTTCAAACACACTTTCTACCGCAAACAAACAGGCTTTAGCGTTGAGTGTATCGAAGATGGTTTCCACCATGATAATGTCACAACCTCCTTCAATTAAGGCATGGGTTGATTCAGTATAGGCTTCAACCAGGCCATTAAAGGTAATATTACGAAAGCCGGGATCGTTAACATCCGGTGAAATAGAACAAGTGCGGTTGGTCGGGCCTAATACGCCGGCCACAAAACGTGGTTTGTCTGGTTCGCTTAGCGTAAATTCGTCCGCCACTTCGCGGGCAAGTTGGGCTGACACCAAGTTGATTTCACGAGAGAGCGACTCCATCTCATAGTCGGCCATGGCGATAGTGGTGGAGTTAAAGGTATTGGTTTCGACGATATCGGCACCGGCCGCAAAGTATTGGCGGTGAATGTCTTTAATCGCTTGGGTTTGAGTAATTGAGAGTAGGTCGTTATTACCTTTAACGGAGCAAGTCCAATCTGCAAAACGCTCGCCGCGAAATTCTTGTTCGCTAAAATTATGCGCCTGAATCATCGTGCCCATGGCACCATCTAGGATCATTATGCGTTGCTTTAATATATTTTGAATTTGCGATTTCTTATCAGCGGATTTTATGCTCATTAGTTAAACCTTATTACATCAATAACCAATAGACGTTTAGACGTCTAAAATATGGGTTCAATACTACAATGGTTATTAATAAATGACGAGGTTTAATTACACACAATTTTAACAAGTGTCGGCATTACTGGTACAGAGATTGGTAATTTATTGTATTACATGCTGTTTATGCTCTGAAATACACGGCCACATTTGACGTAGGTATAGTTCAGAGCGGCCTTAATCGTTATGAAGGCTTATCCATTGGCGTTGCTTGACGCGTGTCGATGTTATAGCGAGCGCCCGCGGCGAGCATATGCAGTTTCATATTGATCAAGGTCACCGCTTCACCGCGAGAAGCCGACGCCATCGAGCTATGTGATAACTTAGATGGGTCGATGACAGTGATGCACCCGCCACCAACTACTTCTAGTTCATTGTCTGGCCCGATAAACGCCGCTGTATTCTCGTCGATACCCAAACCTGAAAAAAAAGGGTTATAAGAAGTCGCCGATAGTAGTCGTCCCAATCGGTTACGTTGACTAAAATGCTGATCCAAAATAACTTTGTTAATTAAGCCTACGCCAGGCGCAAATGTAACCCCTTGCTCGTTAGGTAACAATCCCTTGGGACCTCCCGCAATCATATGCTCTGGCATTATCGCCGCTCCTGCAGAGGTGCCCGCGACATGAGTCCCTTGCGCATTGCTGCGTCTGATCGCTTGAGCTATGGGGGTGCCGCCAAGAATAGTTGATAAACGCAATTGATTGCCGCCGGTCATAAAGATGCCGTTTGCTTGCTCAATCTGACTTAGGTACTCGGACTCGTTGGCTTGCTCTCTGGTGTTGATCGGGAGTGAAACGGCACTACCAGCACCGAGTCGAAGAAAGACCGTTTCGTAGTTAGGACCAGTTTCTTCTAACTGAGAAGCCGTTGGGATGATCACTATTTTTGCCGCTGAGCCGCCACACAGATCAACAAAACGCTGTAAGATCACTGGATTGCTGTCTCTTTCTTCCGCACCGCCAATGGGAATCACAAACCCACGTTCAACGCCTGATGTTGTCTTTGCAGGACACATAATAAACCTTTATAAAAACGAATAAATAGATGAATAAAGAGGCTCAAGGCCGCTTAAATGCGCAATTTTAAGCAATTAAAATCTAGTTGCAAGGAGCAGTCACAACTATTTAAGCAGCATATATGTAAGCCTTTGATTATAACCGGATGTTTTTTTACTCAAAAATCCCGCGCACAAGCGTTTTATTGTTACGTTTATGCCACCGCCCTAATACCATGACATCGGTGAAATAGAAGTTTTCATCGACGATGATTAGGTCGGCATCCATCCCAGGTGCAATTATTCCTTTGTGAGGCAAGCGGAGTAGGTTGGCGACATTGCGGGTAAACATCGGCAATACCTGCTCTAGCGGTATGCCATCTTTTAATACCGAGCGTAGGGTTTCGCCCAAGGTGGCCGCGCGGCCAAAGTCCATATTGATTAAGGTACCGCTTGTGTCAAAGTTGGGTATACAGCCGCCACCGTCTGAGCTGACGGTAACCTTGTCGATCGCCACGTTATCTTCGATAGCCAGAGCGATTGCTTGTGCTGCGGTCCAGCCCGGATCGGAAAAACCATCTGGGAACGCGGTAATATCAATGGAACAACCCTGATGAACTAATTGGCAAGCCTGCTCAAACAGCGGCTTATTGCGATTAACATGGGTTGGGTTAAAGGTGCGCGCGGGCAATTCGGTCTCGTGTAACGCACGTTCTATCAACGCCAATTTTCGGTCGCCATCGCCTAAGTGAAAGTGGATGATCCCTGCCTTTCCTGTCATTAAGCCTGCGACATGGGCTTCACTAGCCAATCGAATAACCTCATCAAAGGTCGGCTGGCTAGAACGATGATCGCTTATCGCAAATTCGCCAATGCCAATCACTGGATCGAGATAGACAATATCCTCCTTTGCCGAGCCAATCAGCGTCGTCAATGGAAAATGGTAGCCGCCAGTCCAGCAATAAGCACTCATGCCTTCTTCGCGTAAGCCATAAGTCTTAGCGACCAAGTTACCGATGGTACGCGTGGTATCGTCAGTGCCTAGCAGGCCAACGACAGTGGTGACGCCATAGGAGGTAAATTGGCTAATTGGGACCGTGGGCACCTGAGTCGAAAATCCAGCTTCGCCGCCGCCGCCAGTGATATGGGCATGGCTGTCAATAAACCCGGGCATAACGACACGCCCAGCAACGTCTATTGCTTCTTTGATTAGTGAACGCGGCAGCTCAAAGGGTTCATCACTAATCGCTAAAACTTTACTATCCGCGATCAAGAGATGTTTTAAGCCGAGGGGGTTAGGCGCATAAACAGCGGCATTCTTTAATAGGGTAAAAACGGCATCGGCCATAGGGATACTCAAATTTTGATAAGTTACCTAAGTATAGTATCGCCTTTTAATTGACCTAGCTAACTATAATGATGACCACAACTCGCAGCGGGCATCTTCCAATGCGCTTAGAATAAAAATTGTGATCTCACAATGAATGTAAATAGCTGAGTATTAATAGGACTAAGGTAGTAGGCGGCTAACTATTTACAGCTGCTCACCGTACTGCTTTTATTGCTGTTGTATATATAATGCTCATGATTGAATTCGTGTAGTACTTCCAAGCAGCGTTATTGTTTGAATGTTTTCGGCTTCAGCCCTCTCTATTTAACCGTTGATACAAGGTAATTGTCATTGAAAATTCTATCTACTAATGTTTTTGTTGGTCCTAACGTTTACGCACACTTTCCAGTCATTCATCATTTAATCGATATTGGTGTCCTAGAACAATATTCATCCGCCACCTTGGGTGAGGATTTTATCACGCCATTGCTTGCTGTATTGCCCGGCTTAGCGACTCATGGTTGTTCATACCGCGAGAGTGGTGGCTTCATTCGCCGTTTACGTGAAGATGAAGGCACCTGGATGGGGCATATATGGGAACACATTACGCTAGAATTGCAAGGAATGGCAGGCTCTGAAGTGACCTTCGGTCGCACGCGAAGCGCCGACAGTGTTGGGCAATATCATATGGTCTATCAGTACAAGCAGCGCGATGTCGGGTTAGAAGCGGCAAGGCTTGCACGTGATCTCCTCATTTCGCTGTTACCCGCTGAACTTGTAACGCAACTCAATACAACATTGGAAGATCATTTCGACTTTAAACAAGAATTACACAGCTTTATTCGTTTCGCACAGCGCAAAGAGTTCGGGCCGAGCACAGCCTCACTCGTTGAAGCCGCAGAACAGCGTGATATCCCATGGCAACGTCTCAACGACTATTCATTAGTACAGTTTGGCCAAGGTAAATATCAAGAGCGTATTCAGGCGACCATTACCAGCCAGACTAGCCATATCAGTGTGGAGCTTGCTTGTGACAAAGAAGATACCCATAAAATATTAAGTGATTTAGGCCTACCGCTGCCGCAACAACGCATGGTTTATACCGAACGTGAAGCTATTCGCGCCGCTAATCGTGTTGGCTTCCCAGTGGTTATTAAACCATTAAACGCTAATCATGGTCGGGGTGTTTCTATTAATCTAGTTGACGACGAGCAAATCAAAGTGGCGTTCGCTCATGCTAAAGAACACAGCACTAGCCGTGCCATTTTGGTTGAATCCTTTTTGGTGGGATTAGATCACAGGATGCTGGTGGTTAATGGTGAACTCGTTGCAGTGGCTAAGCGCGTGCCGGGTCATGTTATTGGCGATGGTAAACATACTGTCAGTGAGCTGATTGATATCGTTAATAGTGATCCGCGGCGTGGTATCGGCCATGAAAAAGTATTGACTCGCCTCGAGCTTGATCATCAGGCTATGCGATTACTGGAAGAAGAACAGTTAACGGCAGATAGTGTGCTAGAGCAAGATAAAATTCTATATTTACGTAAGACTGCCAATCTATCAACCGGCGGCACCGCGATTGATTTAACCGATGCAATTCACCCTGATAACAAAGTGATGGCTGAGCGGGCGATTAGAGCAATAGGTCTCGATGTCGGCGGGGTTGATTTCATGACCAGTGATATCACTCAGTCCTATAAAGATGTTGGTGGTGGTATTGTTGAAGTCAACGCCGCCCCAGGATTTAGAATGCATGTGGCACCTAGTGAAGGTAAGCCTCGTGACGTTGCAGGTAAGGTTATCGACATGCTGTTTCCACCTGGCAGCGAATCACGCATTCCGATCGCGGGTATTACTGGTACCAATGGAAAAACGACAACATCAAGGATGCTGTCGCACATACTAAAAACAGCGGGACACATCGTCGGAATGACGTCAACTGATGGTGTATATATTGATGGTCACTTGACCGTCAAAGGAGACATGACTGGCCCCGTGTCTTCACAAATTGTACTACGTGATCCAAGCGTTGATATCGCCGTACTAGAAACCGCCCGTGGTGGTATCGTTCGGGCTGGCTTAGGGTACAAGGAAACCGACGTCTCGGCAGTACTCAATGTTACCGAAGATCATTTAGGAATGCGCGGTATCAACAAAATAGAACAACTAGCGGAAGTTAAGCGCATCGTGGTTGAGGTGGCTAAGGATACTGCAATCCTCAATGCTGATGATGACCTTTGTCTTAAGATGGCGGATTTTACCAAGGCAAAACATATTTGTTATGTCACCATGAACCCTAATCATGGTTTAGTGCGCGAACATATCCGTTCTGGTGGGCGTGCGGTCGTATTAGAAGCCGGGATCAATGGCGAGATGATCACAATTTATGACAAAGGAGCTCATATTCCTTTGTTATGGACCCATCTCATCCCAGCGACCTTAGAAGGTAAAGCAACGCATAACGTGCAAAATGCGATGTTTGCTGCAGCGTTGGCTTACAGCTTGAAAAAGCCGTTAGAGGATATCAAGCACGGGTTACGTACGTTTGCTACTACCTTCTTCCAAGCGCCTGGACGAATGAATGTGTTTGACGAGTACGGCTTCCGAGTCATTTTAGATTATGCACATAATGCTGATGGTGTTGGTCATATGAGCGCATTAGCTGAAAAATTAGAGGTTAAGAATCGTCGTATAGCGGTCATTGCTGGACCTGGCGATCGTCGAGATCAAGATTTAGTGGCCATTGCGGATGCGGCGGCAGGAAAATTTGATTTGTATATTTGTAAAGCCGATGACAACCGTCGTGGTCGCGCTCCGACTGAAGTGCCAGATATCATTGCCGCGCAATTAAAAACTCGCGGTATCGATGAGCAGCAGATCATGATTATTCCTGATGAAACTGAGGCGGTACAAAAAGCACTAGAACTAGCACAGACAGACGATTTGTTAATGGTCTTTGGTGATAACATCGCCCGTTGTTGGAAACAGATCATTCATTTTGATGACGCCGGTTATTTAGCCGCGACCCAGTCTGGCACCGCAACAGTCGAGGTAGCGAAAGATACCTTTGTCTTAGAGCAAGGCATGAGCTTAGTCGAAGATGAACGTGGTGTTAGATTAGTGATGCAACATGATGAAGAGAGTGATTAATCGCCGATGTCTACTATTGAACTCGTCCTTGATGATAGCCGCCGCTTAACAGGAAAAAATCTATTATGGCAGCGTCAAGGAGCCATTATCGACGCCTATATTAGTGGCATCGATAAACAACAGCTAATTGCCGTGTGGCAGCAAAAAGTCACCAAATTACAGCAAGCAGTTGGGTGGCAGTCTGAGCAGGTTTGCAGCCGAATTTTTGATAATGGCGTTAATCTTGCTATTAGCGCGCCGCTGGATGCACTGTATGCCGCTGTCGATCTTAATGAAATGGCATGGCATGAGGTCGAAGTTCATTATGGCGTCGCAGCACCGTTAATGTCCTTTGAACTGCAAGTGGCTAAACTTATATCGCTTATCGAACAAGAAAGGAATCAACGATTAACTCAACTCATTGCGGCAGCCGAGCAACATAACACGCCATGGTTGGTGGATGATGACGAGTTTTCGTTAGGGTTTGGCGTGACAACGCAAGTATGGTCGATGGCTGATTTACCCGCGATTGGCGATGTAAACTGGTCGCATTATCAACGAGTGCCAGTAGTCTATATCACGGGCACTAATGGAAAATCGACAACGGTGCGTATCGTCTCGCAAATGTTCGAGAAAGCGGGGCTAACCTGCGGCGTGACCTCCACCGATTTTATTCGCGTCGGAAAAACCATCATCGACAGTGGCGATTATTCTGGCCCCGGTGGCGCTCGAATGCTGTTACGCCAACCTAAGGTTGAGGCGGCGGTGCTAGAAGTCGCTCGTGGTGGCTTGTTACGCCGTGGTTTACCGATCCCTGAGGTTGATGCAGCGCTGATCACCAACATTGCTGAAGATCACCTCGGTCAATACGGTATTAATGATTTAGCTGGCCTGACGGCGACCAAATTTATTGTCGCCAACGCGTTAGATAACAACAAACCCTTGGTGTTAAATGCCGACGATCCACAGTTAGTCGACTTTGCTGCGCAGCACTTCGGTGAAAATCAAAGGTTTGCAGCAAAAATATGCTGGTTTGCATTAGACAAAGATAACCCTGTGTTGCAACAGCATCGCCAAAATGGTGGCTTAGTTAGCTACGTCAGCGACAATCAATTGGTGTACCAAGACAAGGCGCAGTGCGTCGCGTTGATAGACATCAATGATGTGCCTATGACCCTCAATGGTGCCGCCCGACATAACATTCAAAATGCACTCGGCGCAATAGCATTGGCAAAAAGCATTAAGCTTGATGACCAATCGATTGTGGCGGCGCTACGTGGTTTTAAGAGTGATGCTACCGATAATCCGGGGCGCGGTAATCGTTATCAGGTTAACGGTGCCACGGTTATTATCGATTTTGCCCATAACATTCACAGCATGCAAGCGATGGCGGCCACCGTGAACGCGATGCCAGCCAATAATAAATGGGTCATGATCAGTTCGGCAGGCGACCGTAATGATGCCTTTATCAGCGCATTAAGTCATGCGACGCTCCAGATGGCACCACAGCAGGTGATCATCGCTGAAGAGCCCACGTATTTACGCGGGCGTGAACTCGGCGAAGTACCAGCGCTGATTGCTCAAGCGGCAACGGATCATGGATTTAAGCAACAGCAATTGCATTTCACCGATTCGCCACTCGCTGGTGCACAACATATTGTTAAACAACTTCAAGCCGGCGATTTGGCCTTTTTAATGGTGTTTAGCCAGCGTGATGAAATCGTTAAGCTATTGCAATAAATTACCTACGTTCAATTGACGGGATGGATGCCTGAGCTAGAGTAATGCACTAGCTCATGGATGAACGTAATTAGGGTAGAGCAGCATATTGCCGCGGAGCAGTTGCCGGTTTGTTGCTTATCGCCTTGCCATTTAGGAACAATAAAGTTAGCCAGGTTCAAGCATGGCTATTTCACGTGTGAAAATCTTTTATGATATTTATATCATTCACTTTGGGGGACAAAGCGCCTTAGGAATAGTTGTGCCAGTGTTGATTTAGGGATTAGGTTTTGTATGGAAAACCCTAATTGTTAACTTTCCCTATTGCGACAGAGTATTCATTAGAAAGTTATTAGATTAAATCGGCGCACCTCTCATTTTTTTGTTTGTTTTTTAATCAGTGGTTGACTTGTACTTCAAATTCTATAGAGTACACCGCAGCAGCAAGAAAGCCTTTTGTTTACGTTCTCCATTTCGTTGTTTTATTAATAATACCACGCTCTGTAGTTTTTAAGTTTCAGTCTGTTTTTACGCTATTCAAGCCTATTGAAGGCAACATTTTTAATAAAATTACAGGATAATATTATGTCTAACAAAGTACAAGGTACCGTTAAGTGGTTCAACGAATCTAAAGGTTTTGGTTTTCTAGAGCAAGCATCTGGCCCAGACGTTTTCGCTCACTTCAGCGCTATCTCAGGTGACGGTTTCAAAACTCTTATCGAAGGCCAAAAAGTAGAATTCACAGTTAGCGATGGCCAGAAAGGTCCTCAAGCTGACAACATCGTTGCTATCTAATTTAGATGCATTTTAGCTTGTTCTTCAGGCTAAGATAAGATGCTGAAAATGGTAAATCTTCGGGTTTGCCATTTTTTTGCTCGTTTAAAAATGAAATCCAACTCATATTTTTCAATATATATTACCTCGCTTCCTCACTAAGTACACCTGATCCAATAAACGCTTATCCAGCTAGGAGTTTAGGGCGATTTTTAGTCAAATTGTTTATCAGTAAGGGGCGCAAATCGCCTTAGAAATAGTTGTTCCAGTGTTGATTTATGGATTAGGTTTTGTATAGGTAATAGATTGGCAGTGATTACAATCAAACTAAACGTTGAGATAGATTAGTAGCTGTCCGTCTTAATGTTTGACATCGACAATACCCTGCTGAAATGGAACACAATGTTCAACTCATATCATGAAAAAACGTTAGTTATTTAGACAAAATAAAATTCTATGCCTAAGCTATATATGAGTGAACTAATCTAAAATTAAATACGGATAAACATTCATTTCAAGGGAAATTGTATGAAGACATTTTTGGAACGTGCGTACGAAAGTTAATCGATTTGTTTGACGATTATTCTCATGAAGTTGGGGCTGTCCTGAAGAAGAATGAGCCCATTATATATAAAGATTATGAATCGACTGATTGCATTACTTATTCTTTAAGAGTTGTTAGCGACGCATTTACAAAGCGTGGAAATAAAGAAGCAGCAAGACGCGTATGGCGACTTGGAGGGAAGGGAACAGAGTTAGCAAAGTACTTAGTAAATTCTCATAACTGAAAAACAATGCAAATATTACCAAATACCATTGGAGTTCAGGATAAAAATGATTCTGTTACACCCAATACGCATCCCGCTTTTCAAAAGCTAAATAAAACAGCTCCCGCAACAGCGCTAAATGACATCGATATCAAAAGCCTTGAGCAAGTTAAATTTGGATTCGTGATTTCAAAGGGAGGCATGCACAGCTGGATGTTTTCAAAAGGCTATGTTTACGAAGTTCATTGGGATAAAGTTGGATCAGAGTTATATGAAGCCACTCCATTACGAATTTTTTTACGGATAAGTGGTGTTATCGTTGTACCTTTTGAGCAAGCCGCTCATTTGACCCTATCGTAAAAGCTAAATTGTGGATCATAGTATGGTTCGTATAATTACGCTAATACTCCTATTTTCAATCGTTAGTTGTTCAAGTCATAGTAACGAACAATGTGTTTTATTTAATTATCAGGATTTTGGTCCTCAGGCTATGTCAAACGAGACCGTTGGCAATGGCAGCCTCACGGAGAATCGAGGCCAACTGATTTTGATGTAAAAATCATAGTATATCGATACGCTAGTTTAGAAAAGGTTAAGCATCGTTTTCCATTAGACCCTAAAAACTTTAGGGATTACCGCTATATATCTTATGATACAGCAATAATGTATCTGAATAAGAAGATTAGTGAAAATTGGAATGTCAGCCTTACTACTCGCTTAAAAGCGACTAAAACAAAGATCCTTAAACAGTTGAATAACTAGCACAGGGAATCGTAATTATTGGTTTTTTTTAGTATTGCGATAGTGGTAATTAGGTTCAGAGGAAAATTAAATAATAAATTTGACTAACTTGAAATACATTAGAAAAAGTACTGCGAATTTATTTCGTCACACAGACAATTTTATCTCGCCATTGCGCGAAAGCGACTTATCTAATTTTCTGGCGCCAAAGGTCCCAAACAATAAATTTGGAATAGTATAAAAATTTCCCTGCGATTACTAGGCGTTATTTACTCTCTAGTTAGAGTGACTAAACACAACAATTGAATTAGCCAACGTCTATGCGGCGCAAGCTCAAGCGGTATAACATGTAATGCAGATAGTTGCAGCGCGCTGCAACTATCAATTGGTATCAGCCGATGGATTAACGCTTATCTATTTAACAAAATAAAGACGTACTCTTTCCACGAGTAAGTAATTAATCGGCACTAAAATAAGCGTGATAAAGGTCGCAAACAAAATGCCAAATGCCAGCGATACCGCCATCGGGATCAGAAACTGTGCCTGAGTCGACTTCTCAAACAGCAATGGCATCAAGCCTATAAAGGTGGTCAATGAGGTTAAGATGACCGGCCTGAACCTTGATGCGCCCGCGCTGAGTACTGCTTCCATTAACGGCATCGATTTTTCTCGATATTGTTTATTAATGTAGTCGACCAACACTAGTGAGTCGTTAATCACGACCCCCACTAAGGCCATCATCCCCATCAGGCTTAGCATGGTTAAGTCCATGCCCATGATCCAATGGCCGCCAACAGCGCCAATGATCCCAAAAGGGATCACTGACATCACAATCAGCGGTTGCAGGTAAGACTTAAAGGGGATCGCTAGTAACGCGTAGATAACGAACATGAGAATGATCAATCCATAATACATTGAGTTAAAGGACTCTCGCTGCTCGCGTGCTTCGCCCTCAAACTCATAATGAATACCAGGGTATTGCAGTAGTAATTCATCGATATACTCTCGTAGCTCTCCTTGAATGAGTGTCATATTAGCCTGTGATTTATTGGCATCGGCAGTGACCGAAATGGTTCTATAGCGGTCGATACGCATGATCGATGTTGGAGAAATCCCAGGAGTTAAAATCGCCAGTTGACTCAGCGGTACATTTTGTCCACTGTTGGTGGTGATTAGTAGGCTTTCTAATCCTGCCACCGATTGACGCTCACTCTTTGGTAATTTAAGCATCACACGCACGTCGTCACGACCCCGTTGAATGCGCTCGACCTGTAGACCGAAGTAGGCGGCACGGATCTGCGATAACACGATATTTCTATCCAGACCTAATGCATAGGCGTGCTGAGTTAATTCAATCTGTAACTCCTCTTTACCCTGTGCTAAGGAATCAGTGATATCAAATAACGGTGGGTAGAGGGCTAGCTGAGCTTTTAGCTTGTCCGCGACTTCTGACAAGGATTTAAAGTCGATGCCGGAAAACTGAATGTCGATAGGATCAGATGAGCGACCTATTTCTGCGCGATAGGTCAGTGATTGTGCGCCGGGGATCTCACCGATCATTGCGCGCCATTCGCGCATCAGTTCGCTAGAGCCTATTTTCAATTCTCGTTGTTCGGGTGGCACAATCTGAAACATCACTCGACCAAGGTGCGATCCTTGTGAGCGACCACTGCTACCTGTCGTCGAGTTTATGTCGAGGATTAAGTCGACACCATCTCGCTCGTAATACTTGGCTTTGAGTTTAAACGCCGCATTGGTCATCTTACTAATGTAATGATCCGTTATTGCATAAGGCGTTCCAGAGGGCATCGACAAGCTAGCGCGCGCGGTTTCACTTTCAACACGCGGAAAGGGGGTATAGCGCATCCAACCACTGAGCAATAAACTAACAATGATCGCCAGTACTCCAACAAAGCTTAACAACGTCGAGAGCTTGTTTCTTAGGCA
>Ga0105356_10000182_pt1 | contig 54979 bp, 52 predicted proteins | sample GOMGulsemesocosm_3_FD_83502 | JGI IMG/M metagenome (GOLD analysis project Ga0105356, IMG submission 83502) | Methane-oxidizing microbial communities from mesocosms in the Gulf of Mexico - GOM9D Gulf of Mexico | ecosystem: Environmental > Aquatic > Marine > Cold seeps | place: Gulf of Mexico...
CCGGCTTTGGCATCCTGCGTCGCTCTAATTCCTGCATCCCTGCAGTCACCTGCGCGAAAATCTAAAAACTCGTCCCTGATTTTTTCTCCTAACAAATATCCATATGAAGGCAACTAAAGGCGGTAAATGGAGTTTGCTGCTAGTCTTAGTTAAGTCATTGAACTTAATTAAAAAACACACAGCCACAGCTAACTGGGACATAGCCAATTACATTAAGTAAGTGATCTTGTTGTGCAAAGGAAAAATAAACTAGAACACATGTTCATAGTTCCAGACTGAACATAAGCACCTACATCCTGTAGGCGAGGCGCTTGATTGATTTCGACAAGGATGTCGATATTAGGGCAATGCATGGAGCACATTGCCGAGTAATAGCTAGCTATTAGAATTGAGAGCAACGCCGTTATCGTTAATTTTAACCAGCACAAGTGGGCAGTTATTTACTGTAATTGGTATAAAACATTCGTATCTAGCGAACGAGCACTCAGGCAGCAATTTTTGGGTGTTTTTTTATGTCAATAATTAAATTATGGATTTATTGTTGGTGTTAAAGGAGAGTATTCTGAGGTATGAAAAAATGGTGCGCGATACAAGACTTGAACTTGTGACATCTAGCATGTCGAGCTAGCGCTCTACCAACTGAGCTAATCGCGCATAACGTGAATTGTTGTTTATGAAAGTGGTGCGCGATACAAGACTTGAACTTGTGACATCTAGCATGTCGAGCTAGCGCTCTACCAACTGAGCTAATCGCGCTTTTCATAACAACAACTTGTTAACGAGGCGTATCTTAGCTAGCCCTATACGATGATGCAACTATTTTTTATTATTTTTAACTCAATTGGACAGTGAATGAACAACTAGCGGTTTAATCGAGCTTCTAGTCTATAAATTATTGATTATTATGTCACTATAGGCACGTATTAGGCTTCCTAGAGAAAATTATGTTTACCGGAATTATTCAAGCTAAAGTAGAAATCACTCAAATAACGAAACAGCCCGGACTTTGGCGCTTCGCGATGGCTTTTAATGATGAACTGAGGGGCGCACTAACACACGGTGCCAGTGTCGCCCACAATGGCGTCTGTTTGACGGTTGCTGCGCAAGATCAGAGCGGCGTGTATTTCGACGTGATGCAAGAAACGCTGAGCGTCACTAACTTATCAACCTGTGTTGTTGGTGATGTACTTAATATTGAACGGGCGATGCGTTTTGGCGATGAAGTCGGTGGCCATATATTATCAGGGCATGTGCACTGCAAAGCGAAACTTATTGAGCGCGAGGCAACCGCTGAAAATTCACGTCTGCGTTTTGTGTGTGATCATAAGTGGATGAAATATATTTTCCCCAAGGGCTTTGCGGCCATTGACGGCGCAAGCTTAACCATCGGTAAGACAGGGGAAGATTGGTTTGAAGTCTACCTAATCCCCGAGACGCGTGTTTTGACAACGCTCGATAGTAAGGCCGTGGGTAGTGAATATAATATTGAAATAGATAGTCAAACCCAAGCGATTGTCGATACTGTGGAGCGAGTGCTGGCTAATAAAGCGAGCTAGTAAACTTGTTCATCGTCTGCATCAATGGTTAATTCGATGGTGGCAGTGTCTTCGTTGAGATGTGCCACCAAATGGAGTTCATGACAGCAATTGGTACATTCATCGTAATAGTCTTGGTCACCATTACTCACATCAAGGTCAAGATGAGTGTGATGCCCACAATGGGGGCAAGTGATGGTTGTCGCTTTAACATCTTTCATAAACATATCCTCACGCTAAGCACCTAGTGATGCTGTATGTTGACGTCCTCCGTCAACTGTCAATATCTGTCCTGTAACATAATTGGCGTCAACTAAATATCCAATAGCAGCGGCGATATCTTGCGCTTGTCCCTTGCGTCCTAGCGGAATTTGACTAACCACTTGTGCAATATCGTTCTCGCTAATCCCCGCGCTAGGCCACTCAATAGCACCTGGTGCTATCCCATTAACGCGTATTTTTGGAGCCAATTCGTTGGCTAGGGAATGCGTCATCATTACCAAGCCCGCTTTAGCCATACAATACACTGAATGACCTTTTAAAGGTCTGCTTGCATGGATATCGCACATATTAATCACCACGCCGTTTGATTGAGCTAACAGTGTTTGACAGGCTTGAGTCAGAAATAATGGCGCCGTCATATTGGTGATCATAAGGTCATTATAGTCACTAATTTTAAGTTCGCTTAATGGTGTCGGGTAAAAGGTCGATGCATTATTGACAAGTACATCTAATCGATTGTAGTGCTGAGTAATAAATTCTGTGATGAGGGATATCTGGTGCAGATTATTTAAATCGTGACATAGCGTTTTCGCAGAATTAGCACGCTGTGCGTTCAATTGTGTCGCTAAGGCCAGCGCCTCAGTCTCGGAGTGGTGATAGTGAATGATCACATTAAACCCTAAGCTATGCAGGTGCTTGGCGGTTTGTGCTCCAAGGCGCTTTGCAGCACCGGTAATTAACGCGACTTTTCTCATTGCAATCAGCTAGCTATTGTTTGGTTAGATATGTCTATTCTAACAAAATTTGCCACATTGATGAATAAGCAAAGTCGATTAACTATACTTTACCGATCAAACATTGTAACCAAAAGGATCACTGATTGAATGGGCTGGCTCGGTAAACCATGTAGGTCCATGAGCCGTCATATAAAAATGATCCTCAAGTCGAACCCCAAACTCACCATAGATACAGATCATCGGTTCATTTGAAAAACACATGCCAGGCGCAAGTATCGTTTTATCATTCTTAACTAAATAAGGCCATTCGTGAATGTCTAACCCGATCCCATGACCGGTACGGTGCGGTAGACCAGGCACATTGTAATCAGGCCCGTATCCCTGCTTGGTTAGGAAAGATCGCGCCGCCAAATCGACAGCTTCACAGGGCTGGCCAATTTGAGCAGCAGCGAAGGCGGCCAGTTGTGCGTCTTTCTCATCTTGCCATACCTGTTGTTGTTTTACTGATGCTTGACCAAAGACGAAGCTACGGGTGATATCAGAGTTGTAACCGTGGAGTAGACAACCAGTATCGATCAACACCATGTCGTTAGGCTCTAGGTATTGCACATGCTTAACACCGTGAGGGTAGGCGGTCGCTTCACCAAATAACACGATACAAAACGAAGATCCTTTAGCACCAACGGCTTTATGGGCTTGATTGATGAACTCAACGACTTCAGTGGTGGCTATGCCCGGTTTAAGTATGCTGGCCGCCGCTTGATGAACGGCTAAGGTCATGTCTTTTGCTCGTTGCATTAGCGCTATTTCGACGTCGGACTTTTGCATGCGGCAACCCGCCGTTATAGGCTTACTGTTGACTAAAGCTAAGTCGAATTGAGCGGACAATGCGACCTGCTTAAAGCCATCGACGATAAAGAAAGCCGTTGATTCGTCTACTGCGATGGTTGCCTTGGCACCATACTGTAATGCTAAGCGGCTAATGACTAGCTGATAAGGGGATTCATGTTCGTGCCAAGTTGCAACGGGGGCCTTAATTTCCATGAATTCTTGCAAGGTTGAGTCTTCAAACCATGGCGCGACATAGGTTAGTTCGCCATCGCTAGTTAAAATAGCGCCCACTAGACGTTCTGATGCATACCAATGGGTTCCGGTGAAGTAGCTTAAATTGGTACCAGCATTTAGATACAGTGCGTCAACGCCTTGTGCCAGCATCAGTTCTTGAGCGCGAGTGATGCGTCGTTGGTACTCCTGAGCATCTGGAGCGTCCACTCCATTTGTCATATTGCTTAGTTTTGCAAGCGCTTGTGCGGGTGTGCTGCCACCGATCCCATTAGACATAGTTCAATTCTCTTAATAAAAGTTTGTACATTTTATACAATCTTGTTGGTTGTCACCAGTCTTTTGTTAATGTGAACTTAATGGCTAAGGTGGTATCCTAAGTACTAGGTTACCCATAAGGAAAGTGCTAATGAAATCTTTACCTGTTATTTTTGGAATGGCGTTATTAATGGGCTGCAGTCATGAAATTGCCGCCGATACAGAGCTCGAACCTCAGGCGGCGTTCCAAGCGCCCGTCGTGAGCCAGCGAGCTGTTAAGATAAAATGTGGGCAGATGCCACCGTACGACCGAGAAAAGTTGATATTGATGTTACGCAAAAGCAAGACGATACTTCCGGCAATGACGGAGAAAGAACAACAACAAGCATTAATGATGTACCTTAAGGAAAAGCGCGAGAGGTTTGCTAAACAATGCAGATAATTGCGCCACTTCTATTAGCGGCTATGGTCGTCAGTGGTGCCAGCCAAGGTACTAACAACCCCGGATCGCGGGAAGTTGATTTGGCAACCGTCGATCCCCACCGAATTTCACGTTTGCTACTTAATAAAAATCCTGAGTTATATCGAAAAGATAAGACGATGCTGCAACATGATATCGCGGCTTTTATAGAACGATATCAAGTGACCAACAAGCGTAACTTGCGCAAAACCAGCGGCATCAACGCTCAGTTAACACCCACTAAAAATGACCGACGATTGGCAAAAGGCTCCATTGAGGTTCAGGCTAAGGTGCTAGCAGTGTTGGTTGATTTCCCCGATTTACCACACACTGCACCACGTATAACGTCCAACCATACCGATATGTATTACGCCAATTATCCGGTAAGCCATTATCAGCACCTTCTATTTTCGGACAATGGCTTTGTTGGCCCCAAGGGTGATAATCACCAATCCGTTAAACAATATTTTGGCCACGAGTCCGGTGGCAGTTTCGATTTTATTGGCGACGTTTCAGGTTGGTTGCGTGCTGATAATAATGCGCGGTATTACGGATCAAACAAGTCAGCCAATTCAGACCAACGAGTTGAAGAACTCGTGGTCGAGGCCGTCACTAAAGCGGTATCTGCTGGCGTTAAATTAGAAGAATTTGATAGAGATGGTGATGGGACGGTCGATCATCTGTTGATCTTTCATTCAAGTATCGGAGAGGAAGCAGGGGGCGGCGTACTTGGCGAAAGCGCTATCTGGTCTCACCGTTATTCGGTGGCTAATATTAACAACGGTCAACCCGTGCCAATAGTCGGTACAGACATTAAAATTGCGAACTACACCATTCAACCCATTGATTCTGGACCTGGCGTTGTCGCACATGAGTTTGGGCATGATTTAGGACTTATTGATGAATATGATCTGGTCAATCCATTCATCGGTGCGCCGGTCCAACAATGGTCATTGATGGCTGGGGGCAGCTGGGTTGGTGAGATTAGAGGAACACAACCAAGTTCATTCAGTCCATTGGCCAGAGAATTATTGCAAGCGAGTGTTGGTGGCAATTGGATTAACCAAAGCGAACTAGCGTCGAGTCGTCTCAATGAAACTCCACAGCGTATCGTACTGCAAGCCGCAACTGATCATCACAGTGGAGTAAATCAACTAAAGTTAACGCTCCCTCCAAGCACCAAGCATTTTAAAACGCCTCATAGTGGTCTGTACCAATATTATTCAGGGCAACAAAGTGAGCGTCGTGCATCACTAAGTTTTACAGTAACATTGCCACAATCTAATAATTTATCATTATCGATGGTTGCACAATGGGCGATGGAACTTGACTATGATTATACACAGCTATTAATCAATGGCGTGGCTCAAGCAAATGCTCAAACGGCAGCATCTTCCGGTTTAGTCCCAAGCGTTAGTCACTATATTTCAGGCAAGTCGCCCCTTGATAGCTGGCAAACATTGAATTTTGATCTTAACCAATTCGCCGGTCAGGACGTTACCATCGAACTTACCTACGTCACCGATCAAGCGGTTAATGAGTTCGGAGTAGTGGTTGATAATATTCAGATCCGTGATGGTGATACGATTGTATTTGACGATGGTGGTGAGGGCAGCACCACACTGCGCTTGACTGATTTCATCAAAATCGGAAGTCGGGTGCCAAAAGAGCCCGTCAGCTATTATCTTCAATACAGATCGTTGATTGATCTGGATAGTGGCCTCACCGAATTAAGCTTTGAGCCTGGGCTCCTATTATGGCTAGCCGATGCTAACTATGATGATAATAATGTGAGCGACCACCCCGGTCATGGATTCATTAGTGTGGTTGATGCCGATCAACAAATGATTAGTGACAAAAACACCTCGGTACAACTACGGGATGCGGCCTTTAGTTTGAATGAGCAAAAAGAGTTTGTGGATGATTCCCATCTAAATGCACAGCCGAGGTTTCATGATACCACTGATTATAGTAGTGCAGCGCAGCCACAGTCTGGTGTGGTACTGCCAATTTATAACATTCAGTTTGAAGTGGTCGAGCAATTAGCTAACAGCATCACAATTGATCTGAGTAAACCCGAGTTGGCCATTGAAGCAAGCTTTAGTGCGCAGAGCAAAGCAAAGACGGTTGAATTTAACGCCGTGGTAAAATACGCACAAGATCCCGCTCAATATCTGTGGGACTTTGGTGATGGTCAAACATCGACGTTACTCAGTCCAAAGCATGTTTATGCAGACTATGGGCACTATCACGTGAGCCTGACAGTGCATGACTCACTTGGTAACAACGTCAAAAGCACGCAGCGAGTTACCGTTGCGCTGCCGTTACAGGTGGAGACTAACGCAAGTAGTAGCGTCATGGACGCACAAGTACAGATCAATATATCATCGGGCAATGCGCCGTTTGAATTGAGCGTCGATTTTGCCGACGGCCGCATTGAGCGACAAACAATAGACTCGTATCAAACGGTTAACTTAACCCATGTCTATGCATTATCGGCACTGCACAATGTTGCAATCACTGTCACTGATACGCTCGAGCAGGAGTACAGTAGTGGGATTAAACTAACGATTAGTTCGGGGCTGAGCGCGTCGTTTACGCACACTAATAACAATTTGGTGACTAGCTTTAATTCAGAGCTACTGAACGGGATTGGCGATAAAACAATCCTGTGGTCATTTGGTGATGGAAGCTCAAGCAATTTAGCAGCGCCAAGTCATGCTTATGCTACGGGAGGGAGTTACAGCGTAAAATTGACGGTCACTGATCAGAGTCAAATGACCGCGACTTATACCCAAACAGTTATGGTTAGCGCCGAGAGTGTAAAAGTTCCCACTGCTAGCACTAATCAGGAAAGTTCTGGCGGTGGTGTTGGTTGGTTAGGAATAGTGCCATTACTTCTATCTATCACGTGGCGTCTATTAAATGCTAACAACTGGCTAAATAAGCAGCGCTATGTTGATAAAGCCTAGCAAGCAGATGAGAAAAGCTGTTAGAATCGAGATAATCTGTTGAACAAACAAAAGAGTACAAATAATGGGTCGTAGTTTTGAAAATCGTAAAGCGTCTATGGCAAAGACACAGGGCGCTAAAGTACGCGTTTATTCACGTTATGGTAAAGAAATATACGTAAGTGCAAAAAATGGTGGCGGCGATCCCGATAGCAATCTATCGCTAAAACGATTGATTGAAAAGGCCAAGAAAGATCAAGTGCCGACACACGTTATCGATCGCGCTATTGAAAAAGCCCTTGGTGGCGGTGGTGAAAACTACGAAACAGCACGTTATGAAGGCTTTGGTCCCGGTGGCTGTATGGTTATCGTCGATTGTCTAACCGACAATAGTAAGCGAACCTATACCGATGTCCGTAACTGTTTCATCAAAAACCACGCCAAGATTGGTAGTACAGGTACTGTGGCACATATGTTCGACCACCTTGCTATCCTACGTTATGTTGGTGACGATGAAGATGGTGCCTTTGAAGCATTATTAGAAGCTGATGTCGATGTAAGTGATATCGAAAATGAAGGCGGAAAAATTACCGTATTTGCACCTCATACCGAATTCTTTAAGGCTAAAACCGCTTTATTGGAAATGGACAGTACGCTAGAGTTCGAAGTGGAAGAAATTACCTTCGTTGCGCAGACTGAAGCAAATGTTGGTGGCGACGATGTTGCAACATTTGAGAAATTTGAAGCGATGCTTGATGATTGTGATGATGTACAAAATGTTTATCACAACGCTGTATTTGACTAATACAAATTAGTTCAGGGTAATAAAAAAGGCCGAAATGATCGCTCATTTCGGCCTTTTTATTATCTAATGCTTTCTCAATAAATGGGAGCTGTTAACGCTTCCACTTAATTAAACTAAACTCATTGGCACTCTTCTGATTGGCACGTAGTAAGACACGTGCATACACCAAGTCAAATTCGTCATCTTCGACTAACCCAATACGTACTTCGACAAATTCTTTGTCGAGTTGATCTTGGCTCACGTCGGGTAATTCAGACCAGTCATTAAAAGCGCTGACTAATTCCACTGCACCCTGAGTGTCACATTGTTCGATATAATATTCTAGATCGACTTGATCAACGTGTTCAACAACTTGCTCTTCGAATAAATCCAGCGCGAACTCGACTAATAAGTCACTATCTATTGCTATTGGTTTTGACATGTTAAAATTCCTTAGACCACCAATATAGTGGTAATTTCTGCTGCCATCATAAACTAATTTACTGATATTTTCTGTTTAAATATCGTGGAATAGCGACTATATGCTTAAATTTTGAGATATTTGGTCAAGCACGGCGATGTTGCTTTACATAAAACCTTGCCGCGCATAAAATTGACCCATTATAAGAAACTGACTGAGCAACTCTAAATGACCACGTTAACGATTACCCGTCCAGATGATTGGCACTTGCACTTACGCGATGGCGACGCACTAACGACAACTGTCGCTGACTCAGCACGCTATATGGGGCGCGCGATCATCATGCCAAATCTAGTACCACCAGTGGTTGATACACAGGGGGCATTGGCTTATTACGATCGCATTAAAGATAATTGTCCTGCTGATAGTACGTTCGAACCTTTGATGGTGATTTATTTAACAGATAAGACCCCTGCCAGTGAATTAGAAAAAGCGCACGCGACGGGTAAGATTGTTGCGGCTAAACTCTATCCTGCGGGCGCTACCACCAACTCAGACTCAGGCGTCACGGACGTTAAAAATGTCTATCCCGTGTTAGAGGTAATGGCAAAATTGGGTATGCCTTTATTGGTACATGGTGAAGTGACTGACGCAGAAATCGATATATTCGACCGCGAAGAGATCTTTATTGAACAAGTTCTCCGCGACGTAGTGACTGATTTTCCGAGCTTAAAAATAGTCATGGAGCATATTACCACCAAGCAAGCTGTTGATTTTGTATTGAACGCCGGTCCTAATGTTGCCGCAACCATCACTGCACACCACTTGCTGTACAACCGTAATCATATGCTCGTGGGTGGCATCAAGCCGCATTTCTATTGCCTGCCGATTTTAAAACGCAATACCCATCAGCTAGCGTTAATTAAGGCGGCAACCAGCGGTAGCAATAAGTTTTTCTTAGGAACTGATTCTGCGCCACATGCACAAGATAAGAAAGAAGCGAGCTGTGGTTGTGCCGGAGCCTACACGTCATTTGCGGCGATTGAGTTATATACAGAAGTGTTCGAGCAAGAAGATGCATTGGATAAACTCGAAGCATTTGCCTCCCACAATGGCCCCGATTTTTATGAACTTAGCCGTAACAGTGACACCATTACGCTCGCTAATGAAGCTTGGTCAGTACCCGACAAAATGGCCTTGGGCGGTGACGTAGTAGTGCCTCTTAAAGCAGGCGAGACGATGCGTTGGACAGTCAAAGGCTAATCATCAACGTCTGGAGGGGATGGCGTGATGCTCATCCCCCCATGTTTAATTGTAGGTAAATTTAGGGAAATCAATGCAGCCGTTTGATAATCATATTGTGTTACTGGGTAACATCGTCAGTAAAGACAATACGCTAAAGTATTTTGCCGATGGTAAGGCGGTACTGTCACTTCAATTATTGACTAAACGTAAATGGCGCGACAGTGCGGGAAAATGGCAGGATTTTGCGAGCTATTTTAATATCACAGCGCTTGGTCCACAGGCCGAACAACTATCGCACAGCGCCAAATCCGGCCTAGGCCTCTACGTCAGAGCGCAACTACGTGAAAAGACCCTCGCTGGTGGTAACGTGGTTGGTGTACTAGAAGCGCAATCAATTAAATTAATTGACAAAGCATGCTCAGTTAACTGGAATCAAGCACACATCAATGGTCAACTCGTGTCTCATTCACCGTTGGTGCAAACGATCAATGGACAGGATCTTATAACTCTTAGCGTCAATATTAGTGACTCATTAGATAAACAACAGTTAGTCGACATTAAGCTTAAAGGCGCTACGGCCAAGCTTATTGCAAGTCAACTGACCAACGAGCTCAATGGTGACATTAGCGTACTTGTTGAAGGATCGCTGAGTTCACAATCAAAAAAGATAGCAGATGAATTTACCCATCAATATTGGATCGATGGTCACACCTGCGTCTTATCAAATCTTTAAAACTGGGAGCACTATGAACTTTAGTAACATCGCGATGCTCAGTGCCTACGCGTTAACGATGTTGGGTTGTACTAGCAATCAAGCACAGCAAAACATTGATCCTAATAGCGTCAATGGCGTGCTAATTAACCAACATATCTGTAGTGAAACTATTGTATTGCGTTACCAATCTCTTGATAGCTATCAACTAGACACTATCTGCCCAGCGCTTGAGAAAAGTGAAGGTCAATTCCACCAACGCTTTGGCACGCAAGGCAAGCCAGTAGCCGATGATCACAATCATGTTATGCGCGCTAATATTTACGCGAGCCGTGAAGATTTTGTCCGTCACGCCACTAATCATTTTAATATGCCAACGTCTAATGGTGGGATGTATTTAAAGGGGGTTGCGAAAGACGAGAATAACCAAGCTGAGTTTGTTGGCTATGTGAAAGACGAGCAGGTATTGAACTTAGCCCACGAGTATGTGCATTACTTAGACCGTCGTTTTAATCAATATGGTGATTACTGTAACGGATTGCATGATGATCATTGTGCGCCAGAATTTTCTGTGCGCCCGACGCCAGCCTATCCACATTTAGTCTGGTGGGGCGAGGGCATCGCTGAATATATTGTTAATGGCGAGGACAACCCAAAAGCGATTGCGACCATGAAACATCATAATTTTTCACTAAGCGATCTCTTTAATACTAGCTATAACCAAAATAGTGGTAATGACAGGGTATATCTTTTCGGCTATCTTGCTGTTCGCTATATGATTGAAAACCATCCTAATCGGGTCAAAAAAATGTTGTCACTTACCCGGACTGGAGATTACGAAGGCTATCAGGGGTTAGTTAGATCGTGGGGCCGCACCATGGATCAAGACTTCCGTCGCTGGACCAAGTCACTGTGATAAAAACGCAGTAGCCTGATTTAAATCAGGCTACTGCCATAAAAAACACGCTATGATGGGAATGCAAGTCAGTTAAGGAGTATGCCACCAGTGAAGCGCGGCAATCCCTTCCTTTATCGCCTTAAATTATGAATTGGCCAATGGAAAAATCAGGGACGATTTTTTAGTATTTTACGCAGGTTAAGGCATGGATGGCTTCAATAGAGTAACGCAGGAGCAGTTACCGAGATGCGGATAAAATACGGTATTGAGCAGCCAATTTATCATTTAAGATCAGCGATAAAATAGCGGGTCGCCTTTCTTTGGGGTACCTTATCTTTGGCGAAGCAAAGAAAGGTACCTGGTGTGCGTGTAGAGAACTTCATTAAAAAGATGAAGGCTAAAAGCACATCACAAAAGCCACTGAAGCTATAATGATCTCTTAACTGACCAACATTGCATTATGGTGGCGCCTTCTAACCAACAGCATTTTTCTTAAGTCTAAGCGGAGCCACCTCATGAAACGTTATTTTTTTTTACTATCGGTATTATTTTTAGTCAGTTGCAGTGATGTTGTTGATGTCACGCTGACCCCGACAGTCGACGTATACGTTAGTCCAAGCAAAACACCTGTTGCGACCTTAAGCGCCGAAGCTCCTCAATATCAGCAGCTCAATATGTGGCTAGCCAACAATAATGACAGCTGGATGGTGACATCGGGACGTTACGAAGGTGGTGTATATCTGCATGCGGGTGATATTGGCATTCAGGTACGCAAGCGTCACGTGGTGCTTTACGATACAACAGGGAAGACGCTTAGGGCTATCTATATTCAACCATTTACTGCTGATGAACTGGCTGCAATCACTAAGCTAGGGTCTTAGGCGTTACCATCTTAATCCTCAGTGATTTAATTGGTTACGTAGCACTATATTAATGCCTTAAGTTAGTGGCCAAGTAGCGATTCGATCGTATTGCACCCCTGCTAAGCTAGAGCGTGAATGATAAAGGTGCAGTGCGTGTGGTTGCAGCGTTAGCGGTAAACAACACTCGCTAGCGGCAAGTGATTGCCACTGTGATACTTTGCGCAAGATCGTAATATGCGGATTAAATGGCAGCGGCGCTGGATTAAATCCAAGGGCGACACAAATATCTTCCAATCCCTTCACCACACGTTGTAAATTGTTATCGCATATCCGTCCGTTAACACAAAGGATCCGCGGTTTACGCCAGTAAACCACCTCATCGAGTTTCACCGAAAATTTGGGCCACATTTGTTGATCAATCCTCGCGATAAGTTTCAAACGAACTTCATCATCGCAACTTCCGGCATAAAACAGCGTCATGTGAAAGTTGTCGGGATTGACGTGGCGTAAGCCATTAGCGCAGTGTTGTAAAGCGATAAGCTGCGTCACTTGTCGCTCGCTGGGCGTTACGGCGAAGAATAGCTTAAATTTATTCATCAATTTCAACCACTATTCAGTATCATTTAACCAATATACTTTATTGCGGACCAAAAAAAAGCGAGTCATGAGACTCGCTTTAACGACTATTGGCAAATACGTGTTACTTAACCCGCATACCTGGTTGTGCGCCTTCTTCAGGATTAAGGATCCACAGCTCTTCGCCGCCAGGTCCTGCGGCTAGTACCATACCTTCTGACATACCAAAGCGCATTTTTCGAGGGGCTAGATTAGCGACCATTACGGTTAATTTACCTTCCAGCTGCTCCGGTTGGTACGCTGATTTGATACCGGCAAACACTTGGCGGCTCTCGCCCCCTAAATCCAGTTCAAGGCGTAATAATTTGTCAGCGCCTTTAACATGTTCAGCCTTGGCAATTTTGGCGATACGTAAATCAATCTTGGCGAAATCTTCGAAGCTAATCTCTTCGCTAATTGGATCTTTTGCCAGTGGCGAATTAGGGTCTAGTGCTACTGGTGCCGCTGTCGGCTGTAGATTGTCTTTAGAATCATCAACCATCGCTTCAACATGCTTCATGTCAACACGTTGCATCATCGCTTTAAACTTGTTGATTTGATGATCTTGTAGATTAACGCTAACGCTATCCCACGTTAGTTCGATGTTTAAGAACGCCTCTACCTGTGCCGCCAAAGTCGGTACGATAGGCTTGAGGTAGGTGATTAAGATACGGAACAAGTTAATGCCGACACTACAGACTTGCTGTACTTCGTCACCTTTTTCAGGATCTTTAACTAACTGCCACGGTTCTTTATCGGCAATGTATTGATTCGCTTTATCCGCTAGTGCCATGATTGAACGAACGGCCTTGGCAAAATCACGCGCCTCATAAAGTGCGGCGATCTCATCTTGGGCGGCAACAAACTCGTTAATCAACGCTTCTTCGCTATTGACTGGCGCTAAGGTGCCATCAAATTTCTTGGTAATAAAGCCCGCACAGCGACTGGCGATGTTGATCACCTTGCCAACGAGATCAGAATTAACGCGTTGGGCAAAATCTTCCAGATTCAAATCTAGATCGTCAATCTTATGGGTTAGCTTTGCGCCGTAGTAGTAGCGTAAATATTCAGGATTTAAATGCTCTAAATAGGTACGTGCTTTAATAAAGGTACCTTTCGACTTAGACATTTTCGCGCCATTAACCGTCACAAACCCATGGGCAAAGACACTGGTAGGCTTACGGATATCTGCGCCTTCAAGCATCGCAGGCCAAAACAATGAGTGGAAGTAGATGATGTCTTTACCGATAAAGTGGTATAGCTCGGCGGTAGAATCTTTCGCCCAAAACGCATCAAAGTCAATTTCAGGGTTCTTATTACAAAGGTTCTTGAAGCTGCCCATGTACCCAATAGGCGCATCGAGCCATACATAGAAAAACTTATCGGTGGTACCTGGAATGTTAAAGCCAAAATAAGGCGCATCGCGGCTGATATCCCAATTTTTCAGGCCATCGGTAAACCATTCTGCTAATTTATTTGCCATCTCATCTTGCAGTGAACCACTACGCGTCCACTCTTTAAGCATCGCTTCAAACTTTGGTAGTTCGAAGAAGTAGTGCTCAGACTCTTTAAGGACAGGCGTCGCACCAGAAACTACCGAACGTGGATTTTTCAATTCGACGGGGCTGTATGTCGCGCCACAACTATCACAGTTGTCGCCATTTTGGTCTTCGCTGCCACAGCTTGGGCAGTCACCTTTAACGAAACGATCAGGCAGGAACATCTTTTTTTCTGGATCGAATAATTGCTCAATCACTTTAGTCGAGATGAAGCCATTTTTATTGAGACGATTGTAGATAAGCTCAGCAAATTCACGGTTCTCATCACTGTGCGTTGAATGGAAATTATCAAAAGCAACGCCAAAGTCTTTAAAGTCTTGTTGATGTTCTGCGTTAACTTGATCGATCATCTGTTCAGGCGTAATACCAAGTTGCTGTGCTTTTAGCATGATTGGCGTACCGTGCGCATCATCGGCACAGACGTAATAACATTCGTGACCACGCATTTTTTGGAAACGTACCCAAATATCGGTTTGGATATATTCAAGCATATGACCCAAATGAATTGGACCGTTGGCGTAGGGGAGTGCACTAGTCACTAGGATTTGTCGTGGTGAATTAGAATGAGCTGTCACGTGTTATGTCGCCTTTGGTTGCTGCATCGTGTTATTTGTTTGATTTTGTTACCGCTAGCACGTTTTTTAAACGTTTGGGCAAGCTCAACAAATAGCGCCGTATAAAATGGCGCTTATCATAGCTTATCTACCCATTTAATTCATCTGCAATTAGCGATTTGTTATCGAAAGATGACGCTAACTTCGGTACAATAGCCGCAAATCTTAATGAACTGTTTCTTGGAGCATTATGGGGATCTTCTCATCGGGCAACGTTTGCGTTGCCGCTCAGGTTAAATCGACCCTTCAATCGGCTAATTTCTTAGACTTAAGCGCACCCTATCTATCTATTATGGATATTGTCAGCGCAACGATGAAGTCTAAGCGATTAACGATTAGTGTCGTTAGTAATATCCCATGTTTGCATCGTCAGGCACAAATTGAGCAGCAACTGTTAGGGCTGCTTGAGGATAGTATAGACATTGACGTGATTAAGCTATCACTGACGTTTGTCGCCAAACGGATCAATAATGGGGACAAGCTATCAGGTATAAAGCAGCTGGTCTTGGTGGCATCAGGTAAAGGCGGCGTTGGTAAGTCGACGACGGCAGCTAACCTTGCATTGGCACTCGCTCATGGCGGCGCGGCCGTCGGCCTACTTGATGCTGATATTTATGGACCGTCGGTACCCTCGATGTTTGGTACCAGTGAGCAGCGAGCCAATAGCCACGATGGAAAATTATTATTACCGGTCATTAGCCATGGTGTTGCTACTATGTCAATTGGTTATCTTGTACCCAAAGAAGACGCCACAGTATGGCGCGGTCCGATGGCCTCACGCGCACTCGGTCAATTGCTCAACGAAACGTCTTGGGGCGAGCTCGATTATCTAATTGTCGATATGCCACCGGGTACCGGTGATATTCAATTAACAATGTCGGGTGAGGTGCCTGTATCTGGCGCTGTTGTTGTTACAACGCCACAAAATTTAGCGTTAAATGATGCCCAAAAAGGCATTAGCATGTTTAACAAGGTTAATGTACCAGTACTGGGCGTCATCGAAAATATGAGTTACCACCAATGTAGTGCCTGTGGTCATCATGATCCCGTGTTTGGCACTGATGGCGGCGATACCTTGGCGAGTAGCAATAAGGTTGCGCTGTTGGGTAAACTGCCGCTAGTGGCACAGGTCGCCCAAGACATCGAAGCGGGTAAGCCGACGGTCATTAATCCCGACGATTCACTAAGTGCGCCCTATTTAGACATAGCACAAGCACTCACAATTAAACTTAATCAAACTAATCTGACCATCGCGACGATGGCCACCGGAGTATAAAATGAAAGACTGTATCTTCATTGCCATCGTTGGTGCTTCAGCATCAGGCAAGAGCCTGCTGGCACAAACTATTGTTAAAGAATTAATTGACGAGGTTGGCAGCAATCAAATCGGTGTGATTAATGAAGACTATTACTATCGTGATCAAAGTGAACTGTCGATGGAAGAGCGAGTTAACACTAACTACGATCATCCTAGTTCATTAGAGCACGACTTATTGATTGAGCATTTAAACACGCTGCAACAAGGCGGAAGTGTCCAGTTACCACAGTATTGTTATTCCACTCATACTCGTACGTCAGACACGTTAAGCATGGGTAATAAGCGGGTGATCGTGCTTGAAGGTATTTTATTACTCACTAACCCTAAACTACGTGAACTATTTCATGCGTCTATCTATATGGATGCGCCGTTAGATGTGTGTCTAACCCGCCGTTTGCTGCGTGACGTCCAAGAGCGTGGGCGCACCATGGATTCAGTGCTAGAGCAATATCAAAAAACGGTACGACCAATGTTTTTACAATTTATTGAACCGTCAAAGCAATATGCTGATATCATCGTGCCCCGCGGCGGTAAAAATCGCATTGCAATTGAAATGCTTAAGTCTGAAATCAACCGTTTGTTACATCGATAAAAGGAAGTACCACCATGCGTTTAAGTGACGTCGATATTGTTAAATACCTTGAGCAAGAGAAAATTGTGATAAGCCCTACGCCAGATCCTGACAGTATCACTGGCGTTACGGTCGATGTACGTTTGGGTAATAAATTTCGGGTCTTTGAAGGCCACAATGCGCCATTTATTGATATATCTGGGCCTAAGGCCGATGTACAGCGGGCACTTGATAGCGTGATGAGTGATGAAATTGTGCTCGAAGGCGACCAGCCGTTCATTTTACACCCTGGCGAACTTGCTCTTGCGATGACCCTCGAATCGGTCTCATTACCGGCCGATATCGTTGGCTGGTTGGATGGACGTTCTTCACTCGCACGCCTTGGTTTGATGGTCCATGTGACCGCACATCGTATCGATCCCGGTTGGTCCGGTAATATTGTCCTAGAATTTATCAATGCGGGAAAACTCCCACTAGCACTGCGTGCAGGGATGCCAATTGGCGCGCTTAATTTTGAATTGCTGTCCAGTGCTGCAAAGTATCCTTATAACAAGCGTGCCAACGCTAAATATAAAGGCCAAACTGGCGCCGTGGCGTCACGGATCGGACAAGACAAATAATGACATTGGGTACCTGGATTAATGGCGACAGCGCTGAAACCATAAGCGTTCGAGATCGTGGCTTGAGCTACGGTGATGGTCTGTTTACCACAATGCTAGTGGTTAAAGGCCGATGCTGCGTAATGCATAAACATCTTAAGCGTTTACAAGATGGCATCAAGTTACTGGGCATCGCGCAGATTGATTTTGCGGCGCTTATTGAACAATTGACTAATCTTGCTGACAGTTTAAGTCATGGCGTTATTAAAGTGGTGATAACACGAGGTGAGGGCGCGCGGGGCTATTCGAGCGTCGGCTGTGATCAACCCACCGTCATTGTGACCAGCTCGTTGCTACCACCGCATTATGCCACATTGCGTGAGCAGGGAATCAACGTCGGGGTAAGCACTATACCGTTAGGATTAAATCCAGTGACAGCAGGGCTTAAGCACCTTAATCGTCTAGAGCAAGTGCTGGTACGTCAACAAATCGATCAAGAGCAATGGGATGATGCTATCGTTCTCGATTGTCAGGGCTATATTGTTGAATCTAACCTCGCTAATATATTTTGGCTTAAAGAAGGTACGCTATATACCCCTAGCCTTAAACTGGCGGGTGTTGAAGGCGTAATGCGTGATTTCATTATCGAAAAAGCAACAGAGTTAGGTTATGACATTGCCATTGACAGATACCGCTTAGGTAGCGTGATGGAAGCCGATGAAATATTTGTCTCTAATAGTTTGATGCAGATGGTGCCCATTGTCATGATTGAAGAGCGGCCGTATAGCATTGGCGTGCACACGGCAAAGATTGCGAGTGCCGTTGTAGTTGAGACAAGTAGTGAATAAATTGAAGATGTTAACGTTCGCCAAGTGGTTAATCGCGCTATTACTGTTGTTAAGTATCATGGCCGCCGGTGTTTTTTTCTATACCAAACATTGGGTCGAGCAATTCTCAACCTCCAAGCAACCCTTAATTACCACCCAGTTGTTTAGCGTCGTAAAGGGTGATAACAGTCGTCATGTGTTAAAGCGACTCGTCAAGCTGGGCCTAGTTGATAATGAATTTGGTTATCGGCTACTTTTATTACAATACCCACAGCTCGCAAAGCTTAAGATTGGGCGCTACCGGTTACAGGATGGGATGACGCCAATCGCCTTATTTTCGCTATTAAGTAGTGGTGTAGAAGCGCAGTTCTCTATCACTCTCGTCGAAGGGACGAGTTTCGCGCAGTGGTTAGAGACCCTCGGAGGTAATGAGCATATCGTCGTAGATCCAGTAGCAGATTATGATCGTTTTAAGGATCAATACGTCATTAACGATCCTAAATACCCCAATGCCGCGTTTGAAGGGATGTTTTTCCCGGATACCTATCATTTTTCAGATCAGAGCAACAGTGAGAGCATCTTACTTAGAGCCAACGTACGACTGAAAGAGGTATTGGCTAAACATTGGAAAAAGCGACAGAAAAACTTGCCGCTCAAGTCTGCATATGAGGCGCTGATTTTGGCGTCGATCATCGAAAAAGAAACGGCAGTACCCAGTGAGCGAGAAACCATTGCATCGGTCTTTGTTAATCGTTTACGTAAAGGGATGCGTTTGCAAACTGACCCAACGGTGATTTATGGCGCTGGTGCGCAATATGCTGGTGATATTACACGGGCGCATCTACGCGATCGTAATTCGTACAACACCTACAAGATTAACGGGCTGCCGCCAACACCTATTGCCATGGTGAGCGAACAGGCTATTATCGCGGCATTAAATCCCAGTGAGACTAAATACCTCTACTTTGTCGCGGCTGGTGATGGGGGCCATTACTTCTCTACATCTTTGGCCGAGCACAATAGGGCGCTACGCCGCTATTTGGCGCTCACCAAATAATGCATCTGTTATACCCGTGCTACCTGAATCTTAAGTAGCATAGGTATATAATACCAAGATCTTAGCTATCTGGTTGTTCCACGAGTTTGTCGAGCATTGTTTGCGCTTGTGATGAGTAGAGCAGCGAATTTTTGGCCTCAGAAAGTGCTTCTTCGTTGAGATCGCGATGATCAAACCTAAGTTTTAGTTCACTGATGATCCGCGCCTCATAGACATAGAGTGCCATTGGGGCTTTTTCTTCCAATATATTACACTGCGCGGCGTTTTTAAGCCTGCTTTGAATCGCTAAGACGTCTAAGATAGACTTCGGGAATCCCCAGAATTTGGCTATTTGATAGGTTAATCGTTTGGAGTTTTTGCACATGATATCCTTAAACCACATCGAACTAGGGCAGCTATTAGGATGTACAACGGCAAATGCTTCGAGTAATAATTGGTAAAGGATGACGTCACCTAGGCGGCAAATTAAGCCAATTAAATAGCCTTGCGCGGATTCGTCTTTTAATAGTGACATTTCCATCAGTTCTTTTGCATAAACGCCAGTGGTCAAACTATGTTGCCAAATTCTCTTACCGTACAATTGAAAGTAGATATTCGATTGTGGCACCAGTTTACTTATGAAGCCATTAATGACGCCTTCCGATAAACCGTTGACACCGAGCCTCATGAACGCGGCCTTTAAATCAACCACCTCTTTGCCACTGCGATTGTAATATGAAGAATTGGCCAACTCCAATACTTTAGCAGCGATTGCAGGCTCTTGTTGAATCAAGTTTATCAGGCCGTCGGCATCAAAATCGCTATCGCTACCTTGTTCTATAATTTTACCAAGTGACATCGGCAATACAGGCAGCGAATCAAGAATAATCTTAGGATTAGCGATTAAGCGGTCAATCTTCTCCGCCATCAGTAACGATAATTCATCTTGAGCAATAGCTGGACCCTTCGAAGCCTTACCGAATAAAAATTCATAAAACTCATGCTGGTACTGGTCTTCTATAGACGGATAGGAAACTGTCGCTATATACGACTGTGATTGCGCCGATGCTTGGATACTAGAATTTGTGCTTGGTGAACTTGACGTTGAAGAGGGGCGTGAGTCTTCAAAAAAATAAACATTGGCGGGCGAAGTTTTTTCGCGCTTAAACACACGTTTGACGAGACTGTTAAACATAGAAAACCTGATAATACTTAAGAATTAGGGGAAACTTTCGATTACGTTTTATGTTTGCAATCGACACGACCAAAGACCCACATGCTAACTGATAAATAACAGCCATGAACAGATCTCGATCTTACTTCCATTGGTGTAGCATTTTTCAATTATAGCACAGCATAGACTACACAGACTTAGGTGATGCGGTCGGATATTGCACAGTAGAATCCTTTTCATGATCTAGATCAACGGTGCTGATTTTGTGGTCTGTGTTGCTGTGTGTATTTGTACAGATGTATAACCACTAGGTGTTTTCTTCGACAAGGTAAAGGATGGCAATTAATGAGTATTAGTTAGTACTGTTTCAATCAACATCGTCACTAAATAACCTATATTAACGTCACCCGACGTAAAAATTAACTTATCACTATGCTTTTCTATACTCCGAGTCTGCTTTAGTATATAAAGCTACGTCCCAGACATTAACGCCGCACAGCATCAGGTAATAATGTGACCAGTGGTGTCGCGCAGTCTCCTAACAATATATAACAAAAGAGTAATTGTATTATGGCTAAGTTTATCGTCATTGAGGGCCTTGAAGGCTCCGGAAAGTCTACTGCCATTGCCGGGGTTCATCGGATCCTCGCACAACATGGTATCAAGGACGTTGTGTCGACCCGCGAACCCGGGGGAACGCCGCTGGCTGAAGTGATGAGAAAATTAGTCAAAGAGCCTCATCCGGATGAAGAACTTACCGAACAAAGTGAATTGTTGCTAATGTATGCTGCACGTAGTCAGCTAGTAGAGCGAGTGATCAAACCTGCGTTAGCGAGTGGACAATGGGTTGTTGGCGACCGACACGATTTAAGCTCCCAGGCTTATCAAGGTGGTGGTCGAGGTCTAAGCGAGACAATAGGACCCATCAAAAGGGCGGTACTTGGTGATTTTACACCGGACTTTACGCTATACCTTGATATTGAACCTAGCTTGGGACTGCGTCGTGCTAAAGCACGCGGCGAGCTAGATCGTATCGAACAAAATCAGTTGTCATTTTTTGAGCGTGCACGCGAAGTCTATCTTGATGCTGTCGACAATGACTCATCGGTGGTACTAATCGACGCATCACAAACTATTGAGCAAGTCGCAAAGAGCATCGAAGCGGCACTTGGCCAATTTATTTTAAGTTGCGACGACTAATATGACAATGGCAATTCCATCCGGTCTCTACCCATGGCTTAGACAAACCTACTCTAAATTTTTCGTGTTCGACAGTTGGCATCACGCCGTGTTGTTTACTTCAACCAGTGGTTTGGGCAAAGAGCAGCTGGTGGCTAGATTAGTAGAACTACGGCATTGCAGCGCACCGTCTGAGAGTGCCGCAAGCCTCAAGGCGTGTGGTCACTGCCAAAATTGCCTACTCCATGCTAGTGGCACGCATCCAGAATATATTGTGATAGCGCCATTAGAAGGGAAGGCACAAATATCAATAGAACAAATTCGTGCGTGTGGCGCGAAGGTCATCAATAAAGGCTTGATTAGCCGTTTTCGAATAGTCCAGATTAGTCAAGCACACTTAATGACGGTATCTGCCGCCAATGCGTTGCTAAAAATGTTGGAAGAACCACCATCAGATGTTTATTTTTTATTGGTGAGTGATCAACCAGCACAGTTAGCCGCGACGGTATTGAGCCGCTGTGTTCAACAAGCGATAGCATTACCCAAGCCGCAACAAACCCTAGGCTGGGTTAATCGTCAACTTGATAACCCGATCACGATGGCACAGCTTCATTTAGTTGATTGCTCCCCGTTACGAGCATTGGGACTTGCAAACGTTGGTGGCTTTGAGCCGTTACAACAGTTATTAGATGGTTACCTGCTCGTACTATCTCGATTAGGAACACCGGCAGGCGTTCTAGCGTGTTTGAACTTTATTGATATCTTGCGGGGGCGTGGCAAAGCGCTTAATGTGCTCGATGCGCTTAATATGATGCAATTACTCCACCGCGCTGTGTTAAAATTACAGCTAGCACCAGATGCCACTTCTGTTGAACTGCTGGCCAATGCTGATCGACAGCAATTAAGGGCGGTTAATCCTCAAAGTATCTTACGCGCTGACAGCGGCATCATTGAATTAAAGCAACAACTAATTCTTAATAATGGGATTAATGTGCTGTTACAGTTACAGCAAGTTATAGTAAACTGCTCAAAGAACGCTTAAATAAAGGAATATCATGCTCGAGCTCAGCGCGGAATATTACAATGTTCAACAACTTTACCGCAACTATATGCCATTTATATCTAACGGCGGGTTATTTTTCTCAAGTAAAGAGCAGGGAACACTTGGCGAAACCGTCAGTGTCTCATTAATGTTGCCTGATGATATAGAACCCACGGTATTTGAAGCGAAAGTGGTGTGGATTAACCCGACTGGCTGTCATGGCGGGCGACCTGCGGGGATGGGCATAGGCTTTAACGATAGCCATATAAAAATTCGTTGCGAAATAGAAAAGCTGCTTAATCGCAAGCTAAATTCTACCGATACAACTTCAACGATGTAATAGAGAACGATGCTAATAGATTCACACTGTCACCTGGATAAACTCGACTTAAGCTTATATAACAATTCATTAGATAACGTACTAAACCTCGCTCGAGCCAATGGCGTTAGCGAAATGTTATGTGTGAGCGTCGATCTAGATTCCTACCCCAAGATGCTTGAGCTTATCACTCCATACGATCATATTTACGCCAGTTGTGGACAGCATCCTTTGTATCAAGAGAAGCTAGCAGATCCCCACTTATTGGCCAAACTCTGCCAGGACGACAAAGTGGTCGCTGTCGGTGAAACAGGGCTTGATGCCTTTTATGCGCCAGAGACTATTGACGTGCAAACACAGAGTTTTATTGATCATGTTGATGTAGCCGTCGCGGTTAACAAGCCTCTGATTATTCATACTCGAGATGCAAGAAGTCAAACGATTGATATTTTACGCAACGGCCACGCCGAAAAAGTGGGTGGTGTACTACACTGCTTCACCGAAACTTTGGAGATGGCTAAGCAAGCGATAGACATGGGATTCTATATCTCAATATCGGGCATTGCGACATTCAAAAATGCCAGTGAACTACGTGAAGTCGTTAAGGCGCTGCCATTAGACCGACTACTGGTAGAGACTGATTCTCCTTACCTCGCTCCAGTGCCGCATCGTGGTAAAGAAAATCAACCTGCCTATGTTCGCGACGTCGCGCAGTTTATTGCCGATCTTAAAGGCGTTAGCTTCGAGCATTTAGCACAAACGACGACCAACAATTTTTATGATTTATTTTTGCTAAAAGGTAAAAATTAGGTTACTGTATAACCATACAGTGCCTTGGTCGTTGTTGCACATGGTTGAGAAATGAGGAATTTATAATGATAGAAATTGAATACATCGTCAAAGATAACAAAGGAGTTGAGAAATTGCGTACTGCTGATAAAAAAGCGGCCGATGCTTATGATAAAGCATTAGATAATGCCGATCTGCTCGCCCAACTGTTACGTCACGACAATGTGCTGCCTAAGCTGAAAGAAGACGATTTGGAAGCATTGACAGTCTATTTAGCCCTAAATGCAAAAAATGTTGAACGAGCACTCAAGGGTAAAGAACCCGAATATACCGATGAAACAGATGATGACAGTAATGTCGAGCCAATAAAGGGCACCGCCTCTTAACTCAATATCAAAAAACACTATTAAGTAGACAGACGACAATGAGTGAAACCACCGCGGCGCGTCATCAATTTGTTGGCGATCATGGCGCAATAGTCGAACAAACCCAAAATTGGGTCAACCAAGTAATTGTGCGCCTTAACATTTGTCCTTTTGCTAAAGCGGAAGTACAGGCGCAGACGATCCATTATCATGTACAAGACAAGGTGCCAGAACAACAGCTTGTCGCTAACTTACTGCAACAATGTGCCGAGCTTGATGACAATAGTAAGCGTGCGACGACGTTGTTTATCTTAAACATCCCTAGCCTTGGTTTTTATAGCTACCTTGATTTACTTGATCATGCAGAACAAATGTTGGTTGAACAGGGCTACGAAGGGATTTATCAATTGGCGAGCTTTCATCCCGAATATTGTTTCGGCGGGAGTGAATCCGATGACGCTGCTAATTACACCAATCGCGCACCTTACCCGATGTTTCACTTAATCCGAGAAGCGGACATCACTAAAGCGCTGACCACCTTTTTACGGCCAGAATCTATTCCCGATAGAAATATCGAATATACGCGCCGTAAAGGCACGCCACACATGAATAACTTATTGATGTCATGTTATGATATTGATAACAATCTCGAATCATTATAGACGCTGTAACGTCGCCCACTATTAGGAACTATTATGAAAGCGCAACTTCGCGAAATGTTTATCATGCAAGATAAGCTCAATGCAGCCATTAACGCCGATTGGCTCAATGACGGCAGTCAAGATTGGCACTGCGCCGTGTTAGTGGAAGGGTCTGAAATGATCGATCATTACGGCTGGAAGTGGTGGAAACACCAGGTGCCAGACATCGAACAAGTACAGTTAGAATTGGTCGATATATGGCACTTCTTAATGAGTGCTGAGCTGCGTCAATATCCGATGCTAAGCCAAGAGCAAGCATTAGATAAAGCAGTAGATGTTTGGCATGAGACACTAAAAACTCCCGCTAATAAAGAAGAGTTCTTGCCATTAGCCAAGGCGCTAGTCGGCCAAGCGGCGCTGTCTAATATTGCCTATGTCGAATTTAACCAGTTGATGGCCAGCGTTGATTTTGATTTTGCTAGTCTATACAAATGGTACATCGGTAAGAACGTTCTCAATTACTTCCGCCAAGATAACGGGTACAAAGACGGAAGCTACATCAAAGTGTGGAACGGTCGCGAAGATAACGAGCACCTTGCGGACGCGCTTAAGAGTCACGCTTGTGATGAGCAGCTAGCCGATAATATCTATCAATCGTTAACTGGTGCTTATCCCATCAGTAAATAATGTAACGACGGCCAACCACGTTGGTCGTCGTTCTCAAGGAATAATTCATGTTAGATCTGCTACCCGATCTTTGCGATCAATATCCTGATCAAGTTAATTTATTACAACCGCTATTCACGAGTTTCGGTGCCCGAGTTATCTTTGGTGGCGAGGCCGTTACCGTCAAATGTTTTGAAGATAACTCGATTGTTAAGCGTTTGGTCAACGAGCCGGGACATAATCGTGTCATTGTTGTTGATGGCGGCGCTAGTATCCGCAAGGCGTTACTCGGCGATATGCTAGCGCAAGCGGCGAGCGATAATGGCTGGGCTGGCTTAGTGATCAACGGCGCTATTCGCGATGCTGGGACAATTGGCACGATCGATATCGGGGTGCAGGCATTGAACACTTCGCCAATAAAAACAGAGAAACTTGGGGCTGGACAACTCAATGTGCCGCTTGAATTTGCTGGACAGGCGATTCATCCTGGTAACTTTATTTATGCAGATCTTAACGGTGTGTTAATCAGTGAGACAGCTTTAACCGAGTAAAATTATTCACAATGTATACCCGTGCTACTTGAAAATGCAGGTTTCAGAGCCTGGGTAGGATGCTAGTACAAGGCATGATTTGTAATTAATGGTTATTTTCGGCAATATGCTCCTGCATTGCCCTAATGCCTCACATCACAGCTACGCGAACTTCCTTGTATCGCAGATACATGGTTTCGCCGCGGCTCTGAGACCTGATTATGAATCATAACGCCGTAATAGCTTTCTACCCAAGCTCCCGCAGGGCAAGGTGATAAGCGACCAACCGGCAACTGCTCCTGCGTTGCTCTAGCTCCGGCATTCATGCCGTCGTGCGTCGTTATAAAATGAAGATGGGGAATGACCACACCGCTCATTTCAAGCCTAGCATTTGGCACGCTTCTCGACTTGCTGAAATCACGCATTTCCAGGTAGCACGGGTATATGATAGTGGTTTACACTATAATCAATTATTATTTCTATTTTGCAAAACTATGGAGGGATCAAGATGAAGAAGTTATTTAAATTGTTGTTTGGGCTGGTGGCATTACTCGTCGCTGCCATCGTGCTGGTGACGATTTTTGTCGACCCTAATGACTATAAGCCGGAGATTGAAGCCCAAGCGAAGCAGGCACTCAATCGTCAATTGGTGATTGAAGGCGATCTAAGCTGGGGCTTTTTTCCGACGCTAGGCATTAGTACCGGTAAGGTAAGAATTGAAAACCCAGCGGGCTACAATCGCGTTAACCTGATGGAAGTTGAATCGGTCTCTGCTGGCATAAAAATCCTACCGTTATTTACCGCTAATGTGGAATTGGGTCAACTGACACTCGATGGTTTTAAGTTAAACGTCATTACCGACCGTCATGGTAAAAGTAACCTCGATGACATCGGGAAAAACAGCACAACTAAAAAGCCACAGCAAACAAGTGGCGGTTCAGCTCCGCAACTTGATTCGTTGACATTAGCTGGTTTGCTCATTAGTAACGCACAAATAGAAAGTCAAGATCTGGTCAACAACACCAGTTCACTGCTACAAATCAAAGAAGTAAGTCTCGGCGAATTTTCGTTAGGCGAGCCAGCCGACCTTAAAGTCATCATTGCACTAGCTTCAGATGGCCTCAATGGTGATTTTGTACTTAGTAGCGTGCTTAGAGTCAGCAGCGATTTAAAGAACATCAACTTAAACAACCTAAGTCTCGAGAGTAAACTAACGGGTAGTAGCCTACCTAACGGTGATCTCGCCATTACTATGGCCAGTAGCGTAGCGATCACTACCGCGCCGCTCAGTATCGAGATTAGTGGACTGAGCCTTAACGCCAACGATATCCAGCTTAGCGGTAATGCGCAAGTAGCGGTTGGCGCAAAAACGCGGGTGCGTTATGAGCTTAACGGTAATGTATGGGATCTTGACCAGTTTATCGCGAATAGTGAGCCAACAGCAGAAAACGAAAAAGCACCCGTGAGTGAGGAGCAAGAGCCCGATCTCTCGTTCCTAAACGGCCTCGATGTCGACGGCAAAATTGTGATAGCAGGCATAAAAGTGAACGGTCTAACTATCGGCAAGACAGTGGTACGCAACGTGGTAAAAGATGGCGTGGCTAAGCTAGCCCCATTTTCAGCCCAGCTTTATGAAGGTAGTGTGGTGGTTAACGCCCAAGTTGTCGATGGTAATGGTCAAAATAGTTACGCTATTGATAAGCAGATAAAAGGTATCCAGATACAGCCGTTACTCAAGGACCTCGCAGATACGCAGCTTATCGCGGGCACGACAAACCTTAGTTTCAAAGCGTCTGGTCGCGGTCTTACCCTAAGTAAGATAAAGAAAATGCTTAACGGGGCGGGTAGCTTCGAAGTGCTCGACGGTGCATTATACGGCATTAACATTCCACAAAAAATACGTTCGGCTAAAGCGACGCTTGGCGGCGGTAGTGATGACAGTGAAGGGGACAGTGAACAGAAAACTGATTTTACAGCGCTCACCGGGCAATTCAACATTGCCAATGGTATTGTCGATAACACCGCGTTAAATATGTCAGCGCCTTTTGTACGTCTTGACGGTAAAGGCTTGGCGAATATTATTGACTCGACCTTAGATTATCACCTTAAGGCAACCTTGGTTGGTACGTCTAAAGGACAGGGCGGAGCAAGCGGTTCTGATTTGGCTGGACTGGCGATACCATTAAAGATCAAAGGCAGTTTTGATGATCCTAAATTTTCGTTAGATACTAGCGGTGCGTTGAAGGCGAAGTTAGATCAAGAAAAAGACAAAGCTAAAGATAAATTGAAGAGCAAGCTTAAAGACAAACTCAAAGGTAAGCTCGGCGGTCTGTTTAACTAATAATTGGCACATCAACATCGGGCTATCCAGCCCGATGTTTCAATCTCTTTTAAAATCAATAATTTTATATTCTTAATGCTATAAATTTGATATAAATAGCGACTCAGTAATTTGGTTGTGACTTTTTATCCGCATGCAAAATCAGTATTTGTTATCCGTTGACTACGGCACCCAGAGTATCCGCGCACTGGTGTTCGATCACCATGGCCAACTTATCACTAAGGTCCAACGTAAGGTCATTGCCTACACCAGTGAACATCATGGCTGGGCGGAGCAGCACAGTGAGTATTGTTGGCAACAAGTCTGTGATGTGATCCAGGAACTGTGGCGTGTTTCTAATATTGTCCCTTCCCAGATATGCGGACTCAGTGTTACCACCCAGCGTAACTGTGTGGTCCATCTCGATAGCGACAATGTTCCATTACGTCCACTGATCATGTGGCCGGATGATCGCCGTGCGACCAAAATGCCAGCCCTATCCTGGTGGTGGAAAGTCGCATTTAGCTTTGTCGGTATGAACGCGCGGATCCGTTATTTTCAAAGTGAATCGGAGTTCAATTGGATAACGCAACATCAACCGGACGTGGCAAAAAATACCGTTAAAGTCTGCTACCTATCCGGACTACTCAATTACAAACTAACCGGACAATTAGTCGACTCAGTGGCCTCACAGGTTGGGTATATCCCCTTCGACTATAAGCGACGTCAGTGGTGTGGACCACATGCTTGGCAATGGCAAGCTATCGCTGTTGAACCTGAGCAGATGGTCGATGTTATCGAGCCAGGTGAAGTTATCGCCGGACTGAGCGCGCAAGCTGCGCAGATGACTGGATTACCAGTGAGCACGCCTGTCGTCGCAGCGGGTGCGGACAAAGCCTGTGAGACCTTAACTGCCAACGCCGCGTCGGAGCATGTGGCGAGTGTTAGTTTAGGGACTGCCGCGACGGTATCAATCACTCAGTTGAAATACCAAGAGGCATTTCGCTACCTACCTGCATATCCCGCACTCACCGAGCAAAGCTACATTAATGAAATTATATTGCAGCGAGGCTTTTGGTTACTAAGTCATTTTATCGAACAATATGGACTAGCAGACCAGATTGAGGCCGATAAATTGGGTATTAAGGTAGAAGAGCTTATCTGCCGTCGTATCGAAGAGATAGCGCCAGGTTGTGATGGTCTTACCGTGCAACCGTTCTGGGCGCCGGGCGTCATTTACCCAGGTCCAGAAGCACGAGGTTCAATTGTTGGTTTCACGCCAGCACATAATAGACTACACCTCTACCGTGCCCTTATAGAAGGTATTTTGTTTAGTCTTAAGCAAGGACTAGAAAGACTAAAACGTATCGCCCCCAGTGAAATTAAAGTGCTGCGGATCAGCGGCGGCGGCAGCCAAAGCGATGTAGTGATGCAGATGGCGGCTGATATATTTGACTTACCCTGCGAGCGTGTTCAGACATTTGAGACTTCAGGCCTTGGCGCTGCGATTGCCTGTGCCAAAGGTGCAGGTATTTACGCCAGTATCGCGCAAGGCGCTAAAGAAATGGTTAAGATTGGTGCTCGCTTTGAGCCGGGTGACAATATGGCACAATATCAGCGTGTTTATACGAGTAAGGCAGCACCGTTATATAACTATTTAAAACCTTTTTACAAAAAATATTAAGATAAGGAATTGATAATGAAAGTAGCTTTTATTGGTTTAGGTGTAATGGGCTTTCCAATGGCAGGTTTTTTGGCTAAAGCTGGCCATGAAGTGGTCGTTTATAATCGGACGACTAGTACAGCTGAGCGATGGAGTGACGCATACACTGGTGACGTGGCACGAACTCCTGCTCTAGCCGCGCAAGGGGCAGACATTGTATTTACCTGTGTCGGTAACGATGACGATTTACGCAGTGTCGTGCTGGGCGAGCATGGCGCGCTGGGTACCATGGCCAGCGGTGCGGTTTTGTGTGATCACACGACAGCTTCTGCCGATGTTGCAAGAGAGCTTGCGCAATTGTGTGCCGAGCAAGGAGTAGGTTTCCTTGACGCACCCGTATCGGGTGGACAAGCAGGTGCCGAAAACGGTATTTTGACCATTATGGTGGGTGGTGAGCAGTCAACATTTGACATCGTTAAACCGGTGATTAGCTGTTACGCGCGATGCGCCGAGTTGATCGGACAAGTAGGTAGTGGTCAACTGGCAAAAATGGTTAATCAAATCTGTATTGCCGGCGTCGTTCAGGGGCTTGCAGAAGGTGTTCACTTTGCAAAATCTGCCAACTTAGATGTGGCCAAGGTGATTGATGTTATCTCCAAAGGGGCCGCGCAATCATGGCAAATGGAAAACCGCTATCAGGCGATGATCGATAATGAGTACGAATTTGGTTTTGCGGTGGATTGGATGCGCAAAGATCTTGGGATTGCGCTCAATGAAGCGCGCAACAACCATTCGCAATTACCGGTGACCGCGTTAGTGGATCAATTCTATGGCGACGTCCAGAGCATCGGTGGTACCCGATGGGACACGTCAAGTCTACATGCCCGTTTGAAAAATAGTTAAGTCTATTTGCAATAAAGGCGATGAAGTGTCGCAATGACCGCTCGCACTTCATCGCTAGCTAGACTGTAATAAATCGTTTGCGATTGGCGGCGTGTGCTTACCAGTCCTTCACGGCGTAACCACGCGAGATGCTGCGACAGCGCGGACTGTGCCACCGGTACGATATCGTTGAGCGCGCTGACCGACAGCTCCACTTCTGATAGCGAACACAGGATCATCAATCGATGCGTGTTAGCCATCGCTTTAAGTAAGGCGACAGCCTGATCGGCGTTGGCTTCCATATCGGTTATATCAAAGGACATCGTTGGTTCCATATTGTTATACCAATTCCACTAAATATCTGATCATTTTTCATGGTTTAAACACACCATAGCGGCGTTATTTATTTTCTTTGTAGAATAACTACATACGTAAATAAATGCCTTGCTATGATGCGTTTCTCCTCATTACAAAATTGACCACTTAATTAATGGAAGTGGTATTAATTATCTAACGTTAAAGCGTGTTGGCGTAATCAAAAAGCGCTTTAAGAATATTGATCTTACGTTGATCGTTTTGATTCTCTATCGCTAAACTTTCTAGAATTAGGCCGTAGTTATTACCATCGAGCGTATCCTTGCGATAATCATCCCAGCGTTGCTGCTCTGCAAAGGATAGCGTCAGTGGATAATTACGGGCGCGGTAGCGAAAAAACATCTCTTCGAGCCGCGAGTCGGTAAACTCAACCGACAAACTGCTTAACTGTTCAGGCTCTAGTTCAACGATACGTTCCATCGCCGCTTTATCACTTCGGCCAAAGAAGCCACCACTATATAGCATCAAATCAGGGTTGGTTTCAGCACCACGGTCAGATTCTATGTTAAATACTTCGGTGATCTTTTCACGCAGCGATAAATTACTTTTAATCAACTCAAGGTTCTTGCGACACAATTGACGATCAATCCCCAATTCATCAGCGCGCTCGCCGGTCAATGTCTTGGCCGGCGCGATGACCGGGCATTTATTGATGTGGATCTGCTTTAACGGGATAGGGCTTAAGTCGCCAAGCTCTGAGCGTTTAGTATACATCCGCTGCGCAATCTCTGCGGCTGAAAGTTCAAGTAGTGGGCTGAGGTCCATATTTAGGTTAATGCACACCACACCGTTCTTATTCGTCGGATGATAAACCAATGGAACAATATAGGTCGCGCATCCTTGGCTTGCAGGGAGCTTCGAGCTAATGTGGACCAAGGGCGTTAGATTAACCAGATCTAGATGCTTATTAACTTCGCTTTTACGCCGAAGATTAAACACAAAATCATACAGTTTAGGTTGTTTTGTCTTGATCAGCTTAGCCATCTCGATGGTTGCAATGACATCGGACACCGCATCATGTGCTCCTTCATGAGAAATATCGTTTGCCTTAGTTAGCAGCTCTAAGCGGAAACTGGCGACACCATCATCGTTCAATGGCCACTCAATTCCTTCAGGGCGTAAGGCATAACAAGTGCGTACTAAATCAATTATATCCCAGCGAGAACAACCGTTTTGCCATTCGCGTGCATAGGGATCTTGAAAGTTTCGATACAGTGATTGGCGCGTAATTTCATCATCGAAACGAATATTATTATAGCCAGCACCAACGGTTTCTGATTGAGAAAACAACTCGTTAATCTTAGTAATGAACTGTGTTTCAGGCATCCCAAGTCGATTAACTTTTTGCGGGGTTAAACCCGTGATAAAACAGGCTTGTGGCGCAGGGAGATAATCGTTCGCTAACAAACAGTACAATTCTGTCGGTTCACCAATAGTGTTTAAATCTAGATCGGTACGAATGGCGGCAAATTGAGCAGGGCGATCGCGGCGAGTATCGGCCCCCCACGTCTCATAATCGTGCCATAAAATAGTAGGTTGGCCGCTCGTGTTCATAGAGGTTTTATTAGTCATGCTTATCGTTGATTAACCTGTTGTTTATTGTTGTTTGTTTGTGTGGTTCCAGAGTTCTTAGACAAAACTAAATGTGCATCACAGACGGACTTTAATTATTGAGAGAACCTTGTGTCATTATCAGATGCGAAATTGAGACAAATAAGAAGCACCATATTCAGGTAGTCTGAACCAATTGATCAAGACGGCTTAACGGTTCGGAACACACGTAACGTAATAATTACGTTCAATTATCGCTTTAGATGGCGCGGGAATCAACAAAGAATGACAATAGGTCGTCAACATTAGCACTATTGCGTCAAATACTGACTGATGGCGATTGAACAAGATGCGGATTGGAACACGGCGCAATACGTTGGTATTGCGCCCTATTTTTGTTTAGTGATATTTAATGTATAGCTAAAGTGGCATGAACGTCACGCGTTAATACCCCAATGCTTGGCAAGGAAAAAAGTCTAAAATCACCATTGGTAAAATAGTCACCAGCGTGACCACCACCAAAAGACAACCGTGACTCATCGCCAATTCCAAATGACATGTCAGAGCGTTGGATGGACGGGGTATCTGTCCCTGTTGGATTAGAGACATCGCCGCCATAAAGTAGGCCTACTTGATATTGTGAGCTTCCGATACCCGTTGACTGGAATACCGCAAAAATGGTTTGGTCTAACCCCGTGGGTGTCTCAAAGCCCACTGCGTTGCCATCACCGCTGGCGTCAGACTTAATCACAGGATTGAAGTTCATATGGGCGGATTGATCGTACCGATAAAACGGCATTACTGGTAGTACAGCGTTCTGAGCACCGGATCCTTCGCCCGAAAGATGCTCAGCTGGCACGCCATGGTGCTGGTTACTACTGCGGTTAAACCACTGCGTGAGTTGGGTGTTGTCAGTGGCGGGAATAGCATTTTGGCTATTGATCCCAGAGTCTGCCTTTAACCACAGTACTTCTGTTGCAACCGACGCTGGCGATATAAAGACCGTTCCAATTAGTAATGAAATGACCGTCACAACGCTACATTTTCAGTACATTTATTCTCTAGTGAGTTGGCACTTTTTATCCAATAATACTCACCACACACATTAACAAGGTTATTAACCGATGAAAAAACTATTGCCAATACTCGCAGCATTATCACTAGGCGCTTGTAGCGCACTACCATTACAACAAGATGCGTCGTTAGTAAGACTAACTGTTCAAGAGCCAAGCGCTGAACATTGCAAATTTCTAGGAGATGTTACGGGGAGTCAAGGTGATTTTTTTCGCGGTGGCTTTACCTCGAACGCTGACTTAGAAACGGGTGCACGACATGATATCAAAAACAAAGCACATGCGCTGGGTGGTAACGTGGTGTATCTACTCACGCAACGGGCAGGACAAACCGGAAATTATAGCCAGGAATTTGGCGGTACGCAGCAAACAAATGTTACGCTTAGTGGAAACATCTATTACTGCAAATAAATAATCGAGTGATGAGCGTTGGCTAAGTTGGTTTGAGCACTTTAAATGCTAGGAACAACGCATTGATATCGCCAGTGATTAGGTCAAGTGACTGGCGAAAATCAATGAACTTACGTTTTTATAGGCTTAGCATACGCTTTTTAAGTTTTTCTAAGTCGATCGCGTTAGCCCGTACGGTGAGTTTGACGTGATCATATTCATACTCTTCGTTGGTGACGCTCATACACGACCGAATTTCACCGATGATACCTTTAGCGGTATAAGGAACCATGATTTGATCTTCGATCATCTCCTGTTGTGTCACATCGATGATATATTGATGCAATTTTTTGACATCGTTAGGATCACGAGTAGAGGTCAACATCGCCTCTGGAAACTCCTCCATCAGTGCTTGTTGCTGCTCAATGCTCAGTTGATCTGACTTGTTCAGTACCAGCAATTTCTTGCTATCTTCTACACCAACTTCTGCGAGTACGTCATGCACAACTTCCAGTTGCGTCCGAAATGAAGGATCCGCTGCATCAACCACATATAACAATAGAGACGCATCATGCGCTTCTGCTAAGGTAGAATGAAAAGAGGCAACCAAGTCGTGTGGTAATTTTTTAATAAAACCGACCGTGTCTGACACCAATACTCTGGGCTGAGTCGCTGGATATAAAGCACGGACAGTGGTATCAAGTGTCGCAAACAGTTTGTTTTCACCTTCGACATCACTGCCGGTTATCGCACGCATCATTGATGACTTACCCGCGTTGGTATAACCAACCAAAGCGACACAGAAAAGGTCAGAACGTTGAGTTCGACGGCCTTTCATTTCGTCTTGCACACTCACTAACTCGCGTTTTAGTTCAGCTAATTGGTCGCGTACCTTACGGCGGTTTAACTCTAGCGTCGTTTCGCCGGCGCCTTTACCCATTTGACGTTCTCTATCACCGCATGACGTTTCACGAAGACGTGGCGCGACGTAATTTAGGCGAGCTATTTCAACTTGTAATTTCGCTGTTTTAGTACGGGCATGGCGACTAAATATCTCAATAATAATGCCTGTACGGTCAAATACTTCTACGCCCAATTGATTCTCTACGTTACGTAGTTGAGAGGGGGTTAAATCACAATCAAACACCACGACGTCGGCACAAGCAAACGGAAGGTTTTGGGTCGGAATTTCTTCTAATTGTGTGTCATCTAGCGTGTATTGTCCTTCAGACTCGTCTGCAACGATGCCTTTATTACCGGTAAGGCGTGCGATCTCAATTAGTTTCCCTTCGCCCAAAACATTAACTTTTTGGGTTGAATTTTGCTTTTGCGATTGAGTACCGACGACTTTAAAGCCTAGCGTGGTCACTAAACGCGCAAGCTCGGCAAGTGATTCAGTTGCCTCATCGCCTTTAAACTGCGGTGTGCAAATCGAAATAAGTAAAGCGTGATTAAGTGATGCTTTTTCTGTTAGTTGCATAATGTTTTACGTTGATGCACCGGAGTGCAAACCTAATTTTTTGTTAAAGTCATTTGATCCTACGCTGTTATTGATTAGCTTTATAGACTAGGAGTGGACAAAACATAGATATTATTTGAGTTAAGACTGATTTTGTCATGAATGAGCGGGCTTTCGAGTGGTAAACTGACAATGAGACGATGCTGTCGACTATTAATTCGACTTAATAATACCCACCTAGCAAACTACCTGATTATTTTTGCGGATAGTTCGCAAGCATATAGGGCAGAACAAAACGTGCTTGGTATACCGAAGCACGTTGACTGTATCGAGAGAAAAGGGGCTTACTTGCCGCAACACTTCTTAAATTTTTTCTCACTGCCACATGAGCAAGGATCGTTTCGACCAACCTTTTCATTCTGTCTAACGACCGGAGTTTGTGGCTCATGATGGTGATGGCTACACCCTGGACCGTGTACATGAGGTTCGTTGTGATTGTCGTTTTGTTGTTGGCTTGTCATTATAATTCCTAATCGTGTTAATAAGTTAGCTAATCGTTTGGTTCATCGATTAGCCTTTCTCAATATGTGCTTTGTTTCAATAGGTGTAGCTGTTTTTACTGCGACCTTTGACACTGTACATCGCTTTGTCAGCCTGAGCCATTAGCAAAGAAATATCATGCCCGTCATTGGGATAGACTGACATACCAATGCTTAGTGTCAAGGTTGTGTTGTCTCCAGATATCGGTAACAGAACCTTAACCGATGAGATAATGTTCTGCGCTATTTGGTGACTATCTTCGAGGCTACCGACATTGGGCAGTAGGACCAAGAATTCGTCCCCACCGACTCTGGCGACTATATCTTCATCACGTACACAGCGTGTTAGGTTGTTCGCAACTTCGCTAAGAACTCGGTCACCAATGGCATGGCCATAAGTGTCATTAATAAGTTTGAAATCATCGATATCTATAAACATAAGCACTAAGCGATTATTTGCCTTCTCTGCGTCGTTAAGCAGTGTTGGTAAACGATCTAATGCGTATTTTCGAGTCTTAAGCCCGGTCAGGGTATCGTGATCGATCACATAGCGCAATTCTTTGTGCGGATTGGCGCGCTCGATTGCGTTTTGTTTGAACGCCATCATTGCATTCGCCATATGACCAATTTCATCCTTACGGTCGTCGACAGAGATGTCGGGTCGTTAATATGCTGCGATTGGTTCAGAAACGTGAGTTGCTACGCATTAACAAGTCTTGCCCGACCAAATAAGTTTCACCACTGGAGCCCATACCCGCAGTTACCTGCATAATGCTATCGAGTGGTTTTATTGGTATTTGGTAAATAACCACGCCAAGGTATCTATGTTGCTCATTATATACTGACGTGCCGATGAAGCTTGCTGGCTGATCACCACTCGGTGGGTAGGGTGAAAAATCCTTGTACACAAGCTTACCGGCTATGAGATCGGTATTTACATCGCTAAATACCATCGCTAACTGAGTATTTCGCCATAGTCCTTTGATGACATTGGTCGCAAAGTCAGGCTCTTTGGTCACACTGTAAACCAAGTTACCATTAGGATCGATAAGGAATAAATCGTAATAGGCAGTGCTTCAATCATATTTTTGAATGTTGGGTGATATTGTTGATGAAACTGGCTGTATTCGCTGCCATTTTGAGCAACAAGTAATGATCCCTTTTGGCCAACCTTAAACGGATTACGATCGATGTAATGATGCTGCAAATAACTGGTTTTGCCCTGCGGTAATTTCGTCCATGATGATGAACAAATTCGCTAACGCCTCAATAACTAGAGGGCTCTGAGCATGAAACCTTATGGTGTGTTCGATGCCATTAAAATATTGTTATAGTGAAGGTTTTAGTGACTCCAATCATGCAATTAGTTTATCTTGTGCAGCGAGTTTCATACTCTCGGTTGTATTGATATACGTAATCACACCGGTGGCTATTGCTGAAAGTAGTGCGAAAGAAATCATGACTAATGGGAATTTGTTAGTGATCTTAATCTCTTTTAACATAACAATAAATCGGCACCTGTTTAAACGGCTCCTCAAGTTAGTTTAATTGAGGTTGAAAATCAAACAACATTATGACGATTGGATCATGGTTCTGACAAGTAAAAATATCGGCATTAATTCGATGCACAAAGCGCACAGCATTTCGTACCAAGGCAATTCGTACAAAGTGAACTATATTTAATAGAGTCACCGGAGAGAAGTATGCCTAGTCGCCAGCTTGATCTATTACATCTTTTAATAACAGGGCTCAGCTTAGTCGGCTGGGCAACGCTATTCTATACTTTATTGGTATTTGATGATGCACGGCCTGAGATGAGCACGATCATAACTCAGTATCATAATATCGAGGTACGAAACTTCTGGCTGGTAAGTGTTTATGACAAACTAGTATGGCTGTTGTGGTTTTGTGCAGGAGTGAGCGTTGTAAATGTTCTTCTTAATGGCTATTTGAGGAAGAAAGATCAAGAAACGAGTTGGGCGGCCCCTATTTTATTGCTCACGGTGTCCGGCATTGCAATTTTAGTGCTGTCTATCTGGCAACCGTTAATGGAAAACTAAACGTAATTGTTCGATGATTGCGGCGGTTGCCCCCCAAATTGGCCAGCCTCCGGTGGGTTTGAAGTAAACGATGTGGGTAGTTTTCTGACGTGGCACGTTGAGGGTAAAATGTGCTTGGCTATCGAGTACTTGCGCCAGCGGCAGTTCGATAACATCAGATACCTCTCCCGGGTTAGGGGTAAACATAGCGTTGGAGTCGATAAACGCAATAAAGGGTTTGATATCAAACCCCGTGATGGTTTGTAGCTTGGGTAGGCTACCAAATATTTTTACTTTTGCTTGGTCGATGCCAAGTTCCTCAAAGTTTTCCCTTAATGCTGTGTATTGTAGTGACGTATCAGCGTGGTCGACCTTGCCGCCAGGAAAGCTTATTTGACCTGGATGATGGCGTAAATGACTAGTGCGTTTGGTTAGGATAATATTAATCTGATTGTCTCTTACTACGAGAGGGATCAAGACGGCACAAGGAATTAATCGGCTAAACGAGGCAAAAGCATGGTCTATTGGGCGAACGTTGCTCAATTGAAACTTTGTTATAAGCTGATCTTTGGTCATCCTATCCATTACTTCCTCATGGCGATAATAGCGGTAATATGCTGGCCACCTTGTCAAAACACTCTTGATATTCTTCGTCTACTTTAGAGTCTGCGACGATTCCGCCACCTGCCCAACAGTAAATGGTATTGTTTAAGCATAACAGGGTTCGTATCGTTATATTAGTATCCATTTGCCCATCGGCGCTAATATAGCCAATAGAACCACAATAAATACTACGGCGGTGAGGTTCTAGCTCATCGATGATATTCATTGCCCTAATCTTCGGTGCTCCGGTGATTGAACCACCAGGAAAAGCGCCTTTGAGTAGCGTTAGCGGTGATGTTTGAGGGGGGAGTTTCGCTTGCACAGTACTCACCAAGTGATGAACATTTTTAAAACTCTCGATATCAAACAGTTTGGGGACGCGTACACTGCCAGGAATGGCACATCGACCAATATCATTGCGCAACAGGTCGACGATCATTAGATTTTCACTTTGATCCTTTTCACTATTAACTAACTCTATTGCCAATTCTCGGTCACGCTGTTCATTGTCACTGCGTGGACGCGTTCCTTTAATTGGCTTAGTTTCAATCTCACCAGCGCGACATTGAATAAATCGCTCCGGCGACATGCTTAAAATGGCGCCGTGTGGCAAACGAATAAAGGCGCTAAACGGGGTGTTGTTTTGCTGTGCCAATTGTAAGTATGTGTGGTATTCATTACCCCCATAGCCGGCTTGGAAGCGCTGAGTTAGATTGATCTGGTAACAATCTCCTTGCGTCAGATAGTGTTGTACACGGTCAAATTTTTCGGCGTATTGCTGATAGGTTAGCTGATGCTGCCATTGAGTGGTTAATCCGCCATTCGGTATTGGTACTTGTTGATTGAGTAAATCAATAACCTTGGCAATCTGTGCAGCATGCTCTTGTGTGGACGTTCGCGAAACCTGTAATACACTCTTGTCCTTGCGGTTAAATAGCAGTGCGTGGTGATAAATCCCAATCGCCATTTCTGGCAGGGCAATATCAGCGGCGGCAACGCTATCTAAATGTTCGCACTGACGGCCCAAGTCGTAGCTAAAATGGCCAAGCGCGCCGCCACTAAATGGTAGCGAACTTGATTCATTGCATAATCCGCTTACGTTAAGCTGTTGTTCAATCAAATCAAACGGATTGAGATCACTAACAACATTAGTGCCCAGTCGATTATTTTTAATCTCGGTGTGGTTATTTTGAGTGAGTAATGTCACGCTGGGTTGATAGACAATGATGTCGACATTGGCGTCGATATGACCCGTGTCGCCAGAATCTAGCAGCATCGCCCAGGGCAAATGCGATATTTTTGCAAACAGGGAACGCGCATCTAGGTCCATTTTTATCGGAGTAATGTGTAAAAGTGATGACATTTTGAGCTATAACAACCTTGGACGATGGTAGCACTTGGCTAGTGACAAAAAACCAAGGTATTATATACTAAATATATGAGCAGTTAACACGTACTTAGTATGTATGAAGATAATAACAAGGTTGCTGGCGTCAAAAAGCAACTAAGAAACAGATAGCCGTAAGTAAGCTGAGTCCGTAAGGGGATATAAATGACAATAATTAAAAAGGCTGATTTTATTGATAGCATCGACGATGCGCTTCAGTATATTTCATATTACCATCCAAAAGACTTTATCGATGCGATGGAAAAGGCCTACAACAGTGAGCAGAGCACTGCTGCTAAAGACGCGATAGCGCAGATATTAATTAACTCACGGATGTCCGCTGAAGGGCACCGACCACTATGTCAAGATACCGGGATCGTTACCTGTTTCGTTAAGATTGGCATGAACGTGAGATGGGATTCAGATCTTACCGTTCAGGAAATGGTTGATGAAGGTGTTCGCCGCGCTTACAGCAATCCAGATAATCCATTGCGTGCATCAATTGTCGCCGATCCTGCTGGCAGTCGTAAAAACACTAAAGATAATACGCCAGCGGTAGTGCACATCGAGATGGTTGCAGGTGATGAAGTTGAAGTAATGATTGCAGCCAAAGGCGGCGGCAGTGAAAACAAATCTAAGATGGTGATGCTAAACCCAAGTGATTCAATCGTCGATTGGGTACTGAAAACCGTACCGACAATGGGCGCTGGCTGGTGTCCACCGGGTATGCTAGGCATAGGCATTGGTGGGACAGCTGAAAAAGCGGCTGTGATGGCTAAAGAGTCGTTGATGGAAAGTATCGATATTAGTCGGATCCAAGAGAATGGCCCACAATCTGGTGAAGAGGAATTACGTCTTGAAATATTCGATAAGGTGAATAAATTAGGCATCGGCGCTCAGGGTCTAGGCGGCGTTAATACCGTATTAGATATTAAAATTAAATCTTGCCCGACCCATGCCGCGTCTAAGCCTGTTGTTATGATCCCGAACTGTGCAGCGACTCGCCACGTTCACTTTCATCTCAACGGAAGTGGACCAAGCGACCTTACCCCGCCCAAATTAGAAGATTGGCCTGAAATTACTTGGGAAGTTGGCGATAACGTACGACGTGTTAACGTTGATACCTTATCTAAAGCAGACATCAGTGAATGGAAAACTGGCGAAACAGTATTACTTAGCGGAAAGATCCTGACTGGCCGTGATGCCGCGCATAAAAAAATTCAAGAACTGTTGGCGTCAGGTCAAGGTTTACCCGCCGGTGTTGATTTTAAGGGTAAGTTTATTTATTACGTTGGCCCTGTAGACGCTGTTGGTGATGAAGTCGTGGGTCCTGCCGGACCTACAACTTCGACCAGAATGGATAAGTTTACTAAGATGATGCTTGAAGAGACGGGCCTATTGGGTACGATCGGTAAAGCAGAGCGTGGACCTGCGACTGTTGAAGTGATCAAAAACAACAAGTCTGTCTATCTGATGGCTGTCGGTGGTGCGGCTTACCTAGTATCGAAGGCGATTAAGAAATCTAGAGTGGTTGCCTTCCCAGAGCTTGGTATGGAAGCCATCTACGAGTTTGAAGTTGAAGATATGCCAGTAACAGTAGCGGTTGATTCAACGGGTGAAAATGCTCATGTAACGGGACCAGATACTTGGCGCGTAAAGCTTCAAGACGTTTAATCACCAAATCATTGAAATAAAACCGCCAATCGTCGGTTTTATTTATTCCTGTTAAACTAGCGTTAAGAAATGTAATGTTACATTTTCGCTACTTATTAAATGGAGCACCAACATGAAAAAATTAGCATTAAGCGCCTTAATGGCATTGATTATTACTGGCTGTGGCGACGAGTCATCTACCGAAGCAACCGACACCCAGGCGAGTAAAGCTAGTGAAGCGGTAGCAGAGCAGGGTACCACTGCCGCTGCGAACAACGAGCAAGCACTTAAAGAGAAAGCATCTCAAGCTCAATCTATGCTTGATCAACAAACAGCTAAAGCAAAAGATGAGTTAGCTGCTCAGAAAGCGGCCGCAGAAGATAAGTTAGCAGAAGGCAAAGCTGCTGCACAGGCTAAGATTGACGAGCAAAAGAAGCTATTAGAAGAACAAGCTGCTGAAAAGAAAGCCGCTTTAAAGAAAGCAATTAGTGATAAATTAGGCGACTAATCTCAGCCGAACATTATTACGATAAAAAGCCCTGTTAATACAGGGCTTTTTCAGTTACTTCTCGCTATTACCATAGTACAATAATCCGTAATCAAACTAATAGAAATTGACGGATTTTAAATGCGTAATAAATCATCACTTCACCTGGGTAAAATCATCGGCGTAAGCTTAATATGCAGCTTAAGCTTTATCGGTAGTACCGTTAACGCGGCAGGACTAACCGTAGAAAAACTCAATCAGCTCGACAGTGTACATTCTGCGGCTGTATCACCGAGCGGTGAATTTCTAGTTTATGGGCATCAGCAAGTCAACGGCACCACCAAGGTGTCTAATCTGTATCTAAAGCGCTTAAACCAGTCAAATAGCCAAGACGTTCAGCTTACTAACCATTCCACTAAAGAAAATAGTGTTGTGTGGAGTGCGAATAACGATGCCATTTATTTTTTGAGTAGTCGCAGTGGCACTTCCCAGGTATGGAAACTGAGTTTAAAAGGCGGCGAGGCCATTCAGTTAACAGATTTAGCGGTCCCCGTTGATGGACTAAAATTGTCACCTAATGACCAAAAAATTGCGTTAACCTTAAGCGTGTTTCCCGATTGTACGGAGTTAGCCTGCACTAAAGAGCGTTTGGCGAAACTGGCAGACAAACCAAACCAGGGACGGGAATACACGCAGTTGATGGTGCGTCATTGGGATACGTGGAAAGACGGGCGCTTTAATCATCTGTTCATTGGCGATGTACAAGGTAAGGCGATCGTCAATTTAGTCGATGTTACCAAAGCACTACACACCGATGTACCAGCAAAGCCATTTGCTGGTATGGAAGAGGTCTCTTTTAGTGCGGATGGTCAGCGCGTCGTTTATAGCGCGAAAGCACCGAGTAAAGATCAAGCATGGCAAACCAACTACGATCTATGGCAAGTAGATTTAGCCGCGGGAAAAACCACTAATCTGACCGAGGATAATAAAGCATGGGACGCAATGCCCGTGTTCTCAAGTGATGGGCGATATATGGCATACGCTGCGATGAGTAAGCCCCGTGCCGAAGCTGACCGTTTCGCCGTAATGATAAAAGATTTGGTGACTGGAAAAGTCAAGGAAGTGGCTCCACTATGGGATCGCTCAGTTCGTAGCATTGCCTTTGCCCCTGATAGCCGCAATCTCTTTGTTACGGCGCAAGATGTCGGTCAGGTGTCAGTCTTTGTGATCAACATTCAGTTTGGTGATATTAAAACGCTGCACAGCGAAGGTAGCTCGTCGATTGTTGGAATTAGCGATGACAACGTGATCATCAGTAAGAAGGATCTGCGCAGCCCTGCTGACTTGTACTCTCTAAGTACTGATGGCGTGACGCTAACGCCTTTAACCCAAGTCAACAAACAAAAGCTAGCTGATGTTGAATTTGGGGAATACTCCCAATTTAACTTTAAAGGTTGGAACGACGAAACTGTCCATGGTTACTGGGTCAAGCCAGCAGGCTTTAAGGCCAATAAAAAGTATCCTATCGCTTTTTTGATCCACGGCGGCCCGCAGGGTTCGTTTGGTAATAATTTCTCAACACGCTGGAACCCTCAGTTGTGGGCGGGTGCAGGTTATGGCGTCGTGATGATCGATTTCCACGGTTCAACCGGTTATGGACAACAGTTTACCGACTCTATCACCCAAGACTGGGGCGGCAAGCCACTTGAAGATTTGCAAAAAGGATTGGCCGCTGTTACAAAACAACAATCTTGGTTAGATGGCGATAACGCGTGTGCATTAGGAGGTTCATACGGCGGTTATATGGTGAACTGGATTGCTGGAAACTGGAGTGATCGGTTTAAATGTCTAGTGAATCACGCAGGGTTGTTCGATATGCGAATGTTCTATGGCGTGACGGAAGAACTGTGGTTTGCCGAGCAAGAGTTCGGTGGTAGCTATATGACCGCTAAAGATAATTATGAGACGTTTAATCCCATTAATTACATTGGAAACTGGAAGACGCCGATGTTGGTGATCCACGGTGAAAAAGATTTCCGTGTTCCTTATGGTCAGGGACTGGCCGCCTTTACGGTGTTGCAGCGTAAGAATATCGACTCTAAGTTATTGATGTTTCCCGGCGAAAATCATTGGATACTCAACGGTGATAACAAGGCTCAGTGGTATAAAAACGTCCTCGGTTGGATGGATACTTATACTAAGCAATAACTCGTAAAGAATCTTATAATTTGGTCGGGCGCTCGCTCGACCTTTTTGTTTGGTTGATAAAAATTCATATGTCATATGAGTGCAACGAATGTTCATTTAACGTAGCGATTTATAATAATTTAAGATTAAATAATCTGATTACAACCCACATCTCGCTTGACATAGATATGCCTCTAGATATATTTTAAACGTTCGTTTGAAGAAAGGATCATAAGTGTGCAAAAAGTAGACACAAAAACAAAAATATTAAATGCTGCTGAGCAGCTTTTTGCCGAGCGCGGATTTGCCGATACCTCACTTCGACTGATCACCAGTCAAGCTGAAGTGAACTTAGCGTCGGTTAACTACCATTTCGGTTCGAAGAAAGAATTGATCCAAGCAGTTTTGGCGCGCTACCTCGACGTATTTGTTCCCGCGTTAACCTCGGCGCTCAATGAACTCAATCAAGGTGAAGAACACATTAATCAGCGTAACGTGTTTGAATGTTTAGTTAGCCCATTGCTCGCGCTAAATACATTTAAGCATCGTGGAACCACCACGTTCCTACAATTGTTGGGACGTGGTTACGTAGAAAACCAAGGTCATCTACGTTGGTTTATTACCACCCATTATGGTGACATTATGGCGTTGTTTAATCACGCGGTACAAAAAGCCAATCCGCACATTAGCAAAGAAGAAATTTTCTGGCGTTTACACTTCACCCTGGGCACTGTGGTTTTTACCATGGCCTCGAGTAAAGCGCTAATCGATATTGCGAAGTCTGATTTCCACGACGATGTTGACATCGAAGGGCTCATACGCAAAGTCATTCCTTTTATCTCTGCAGGCGTAAGCACTACACATTAACAGTCGAGACTCAACTTAGGTCAAGAGCGATATCACCCTTGACCTAAGTCTTTATTGTATAATCATGTAATATTTCTCCATATTTAGGCTATCATCAGATCAAATCATAATGATAAGGATGATTGCTTTGGAATCAATTAATAATGTTCTTGTGCTGCTCGACAGCTATCTTGGCTCAGCCGGTTATTTCCCGTTTTTGTTACTGGGCACCGGTCTCTTCTTCACCATCTATCTTGGTTTTCCACAAGTCCGTTACTTTAAACATGCTTGGCACGTGGTAACAGGCAAATACGCTAATAATGACGATAAAGGGGACACCACCCACTTTCAAGCGCTCGCTACTGCGTTGTCAGGGACCGTTGGGACCGGTAATATCGGCGGCGTGGCCTTCGCGCTATTTTTAGGGGGACCGGCCGCTCTTTTTTGGATGTGGGCCACTGCCTTTTTTGGCATGACAACTAAATTCGTCGAAGTGACCTTATCGCATAAATACCGCGATACCGTGGAAGATGGTACGATGGCTGGTGGTCCGATGTACTATATGGACAAAGGCCTTAACATGAAATGGTTGGCGGTTATCTTTGCCATCGCCACGATCATTAGTTCGTTTGGCACCGGCAATATGCCCCAAGTCAATAATATTGCTGTGGGGCTGCAAGATACGTTCGGGATTGAACCTATGCTTACTGGTGGCGTGCTGTCGGTGATACTAGCACTAGTTATTCTAGGGGGGATCACGCGCATCGCTAAAGTCACCTCAACCATAGTGCCAGCGATGTCGGTTATTTATATTATTGGCGCGTTAGCGGTCATCTTTTACAATATTGAGAATCTAGTCCCGTCGTTCATGTCTGTTTTCGAATATGCATTTACTGGCTCCGCTGCAACAGGTGGGTTCCTAGGCGCTAGTTTTGCCTATGCGTTTAATCGCGGGGTTAACCGAGGGTTATTTTCCAATGAGGCAGGACAGGGCAGTGCACCAATCGCACACGCGTCAGCCAAAACCTCTCAGCCCGTCGCCGAGGGAATGGTGTCTATTCTAGAACCATTTATCGATACCATCATTATTTGTACCCTCACGGGGATGGTTATTCTGTCCTCCGGCGTATGGAACCAGAAATTTGAAAATCAATTTCAACGCTCCGACATGGTCTATCTAAGCGGTCAGTTTAGTGATCAACTCGCCGGAGACCGTCAGGCGTTATTCACATTTATTAATGCCCAAGAAACAGAAGTTGGTGCGTACAGTGGGGACGTTGTGGTTGTGAACGGTAAGGCTAAAAATAGTGGCTTTACGCTCTTGAATGCGCGTTCGGTGGCTGAAGATATTGTCTACAGCGTGGATAAACAGCATTACAATGGCACCCTAGATGTCGTCGACGGTAAACTCGTCAATGACGCGGTATCGGTCACGGGCAAGTCGCTTGTTCATTCGGCTAAACTCACCACCATCGCGTTCAAGCAAGGGTATTTTGGTGAGTTTGGTCAATATATTGTGTCCATCGGTTTACTGTTGTTTGCATTCTCCACAGCGATAGCCTGGTCTTATTATGGTGACCGTGCGGTCACTTATCTGTTTGGTAGTAAATGGGTTAATACCTACCGCGTTTTTTACGTCGGTGGGTTCTTTTGGGCCTCCTTTGCCGACACGACGTTGGTGTGGACCTTAGCCGCCGTTGCTATTGTACTGATGACTATTCCGAACTTAATCGGTATCTTAATGTTGGCCAAAGAAATGAAATCAACCGTTAAAGATTACTGGCGGGACTTTAATCCAAATGATTAAGCGATTATAATCAAAATAGCCCGCACCGAGCGGGCTTTTTAACGATGTAAACAAACTTTTAATTTTATCCGCGGAGCGTATCATGGCGATCATATCATGCCCCCAGTGCCAAAAAAATATTTCTGATAAAGCAACTCGTTGTGAGTATTGCGATGTGTCACTGGCAAACCAGGATGCAGAATCAGCCGCGATCCAAGGGCGTATCAACCGTATTAAGGTAGCGCAATCACTACAGACCCAAACCTTCATTGCCTTAATGCTATTTGTCGGTGGATTTAGTCTATGGTATTGGGAAAACGCGTTCGATGAGCAATGGTACAACAAGCTTGGCCAAGGGATGATAGCCGTTGGTTTTATCTGGTATATTATCAACCGCCTTCGCACGATGTTAAATAAGCGAAAAAAATAGCCTGAGCTACCGTTGATCAAGTGCAAAGCTCAGTCATTGCGGTATAATCAGCGTCAATCAAATGCATATTAACGAGGTCTGTGTGCAAATAGAACAACTCATCAACGCGATGTCGCCAGCTGTCTATGAAATCCTTAAACAAGGTGTAGAATTGGGGAAATGGCCAAACGGCGTTGCATTAACCGAAGAACAACGGGATAAAGCCAGCCAGGCGATGATGCTCTACCAAGGTACCCATCTCAACCAAACTGATCATCTGACCGTGGGCCAAGGCGGCGTGCTAAACAACTTAACTAAATCGCAACTCAAGCGACAGTTCGATAGTGAAGAAATCACTCGCAGTAAAGTATAAAAAAGGCTCTCACGAGCCTTTTTGCTGTCTTATCGCTATAAAAATACTTCAGTGGAAGAGCATAGTAAGATTAGTCTGCTGATCACTTGTATAAATATAGATTCTAAACTATTGTCTATTTTGACTTGAGTATTTAGGTTGATAGGTCGGTTGTTTGATGTGTGTATTGGTCCATAATCATCATTGTAAAATCCGCTTAGCGTTCTAGTACGTCACGCAAAAGTTGGTTAGGTTGTAATTGGTAACGACGTCACTGGATACAAAATAGCGGCTTTAATGTTCTAGTCTTCTAAGAAGGATTAACGTAATGCGATTTTTTGTTGCACGCATCGCTATCTCGCTCGCCCTATTTATTTCTCCGTTTGCCCATAGCGCTCAAAGTAATGATGATACAAGCAGGATCAAAAATGTATCTCGTCATTTGACCAAGAGTGTAATCTATAGCTACCCTGATGAAAAACTAAATACAAACGCTGAAAGTCCCACAAGTTTCTTAGTTCAATTACGCAACGTAAAAATAGAACCGCAACGAGTATCTAATTCAGGCGAAGCGAAGACGGGCGCGGATACAGGGGAAATTGATACCTTAATTAATAAGGAGGTATTAGCTAGAATCAAAGTAAGAGAGTCCATTACCCCTGAGACTACAGAATTGCTCGGTGATTCAATTGGATTAAGTGTTGGTTCTGTTTCGTTTAGTCATACCGATATAAGCATACCTGGTAATAGCTCTTTAGAAGTTGCGATTAGAAGAACATTTAAAGGTTCGAATTTTGCGTTTACGAGCCGCCTTGATATGGCCGATTGGGCGCTAGACTTACCCTATATTCATACCACGTTACTATCAAACTATAACCGCACGACTAAGGTCACTAGGTATTCTGGTAGTTGGGGCAATGGGCAGGAATGTAGCGGCGGTTTAAATCCCGATTTCTTTTTGGGTTTTGAACCTTCTGAATTTTGGAATGGTGACACACTCAATATTCCAGGATTAATCAATGAAAAATTATTATCAAATAATGGAACGTTGGCTTCTAGACGTGCATATTCTCGAGTTACTCAATCAAATTATAAAGTAGCCTGTTCAGCACGCGAAGACGGACTTGGTGAGAAGTTTATCGTATCGGCTCCAAACGGTAAAACTTATACCTTCGCTCAGTTGAGATTGGTTGGGACATCGCCCTTGTCCAAGAGAAAAGGGGATTATAAAAGAAGATTTCAAGCATTTATGATGGTTACCAAGATCGAGGACCACCTTGGAAATTTCGTAGATTATATATATAACGACAACGGTCAGCTCAGGCTTATTCAGTCAAAAGATGGTCGACAGATTGAAATAACATATAATCACAGCAATCATTTTTATATTGATAAGATTACAGCGAACGGAAGGTCGTGGCAATACGATTATGATGAAGACTCGTTAATCAATGTGACTAGACCTGACGGAAAGCAGTGGTCGATTGACCTTGCTCGCTTTGGAAAATATACGGCTCAAATGCATCCTGGTGATAGCGAAATGGACGGATGTACAGCGGCCAAACATGGTGAAAACTTTATTGGAACAATCACTCATCCGAATGGAACTACAGGGAAGTTCCAAATAGACGGAACGAGATTTGGTCGAGGAAAAGTGCATAGAATTTACGACCCTAGAAAGCAAAAAGATTATATAAGACGTTGCTTTGCCGCCGCCTCTTTAGTGAAAAAAACCTTAATAATACCTGGTGTTGCCAAAGAGCTAGTATGGAACTACGATTATTCAGAACTAGTAGGGGGCTGGGCAAGTAGTAATGGTGAAACAGTAACAGCGCCTAAACCTTTTCCGCTGACGAATTCGCCAGCGGTAGTCGTTAATAAACGTGACCATCGACAATTAACCGTCTCATCGCCCGATGGCTCGAAAACGGTTTATTATCACAATAGAGACTATAGTAGCTTCCTCGATGGTAAATTAATAGTGACAGAACAATATGATACAGATGGTTCGACGTTACTACAACGCACTTCATCTACATATCAGGCGGGTAATCAATACGGCAACGCAGAACTATTTAATGAGAATAACAAGCCTCACAATATCGTTAGCCGTTTAACAAAAACTGATATTGAGTCATTCTCGAAAGGCAGTGAAATTAAAACGCTTTATACCACTCAATACTCTGATTTTGGAACGTACGACAAGCCAAAAAAAACAACACTATCCTTCAAAGGCAAGGAGTCAAAATCTAAGCTTTATCGTCAAGAGTTTTTGCATAGCAAAGATAAGTGGATTTTAGGTTTACCCACTAAATCCTGGTTGTCTTCCTCTAAGAGTGACGAAAGTTTGATAAGCGAAACTCGCTACAATAGTCAAATGTTGCCTGCTGAACAATGGCGTTTTTCCAAGAAAATATCCACGTCCACATATAATAATGACGGCACAGTAAAACTCAAAGTATTCGAAGTTCTAATGAACAATAAACACAAGCGATATATTGATTTTGGAACGGAGTATTTCCGTGGTTATCCTGCAACGATAACTGTTCCCCATTCCAAAGACGCGACCAGAACAAAATCTGTAAGCCTCACCGCTGATAGTGATGGTAGATTAAGGCGTACCGTAGATTTTTCGGTAACGTGATTGACTATCAATACGATGAGAATGGCCGTTTAACATCGATCGACTATCAAAATGAAAAATCACATGACAGTACGATTACGTATGACACGCTTGTCTCTAATGAAGATATTACAGGCATAGCGGCAGGTATGTTAAGGCGGCGGATTAAAAGAGGAAACTATCAAAAAGATAGTTATTTTGATGGTCTCTACAGACCTCAATTTCAAGTTGAGCAAGATATTACTGATTCATCAACTATTAGCTATATGTACACTGAATTTAACTCCTACAATAAGAACGTGTTTACTAGTTACCCAAGTGAACAGGTTAACAGAACGCTAGGCACATTAAATATTTATGATGGTCTGCAGAGGCAAGTTCAATCTGTTAGTGCCAGCGACATCGGTGATATTATTACAAAACATTCCTACATGGCTAATAACGCAATTGAAGTCATTGATAGTAAGGGGAATGTAACCAATACGATATATGAATCGTATGGTAAGCCGGCATATGAAAAGCCATCTTACATTTCCAATAAGATGGTGAATGTACCAAATATCGAAACAAAAATTAATTATAATATATTCGGTAATCCGACTACGCTCACGCAGGGCGGTGTTACACAAACTAACATATATAATGAACAACAAAAATTGTGCCTAACAACGAGAGCCGATGTTGGGAGTCGAATGTTTGGCTATAGCGATATTGGAGAGCTTACTTGGGATGCCTTTTCGGGGCATAAATTAAACGCATCGGCGTGTCTGAGTAGTGTCCCTGTAAATAACGTTACATCATTTATTTATGATAATTTGGGACAGCAAGCTTCGAAAAAATACTATGACGCTACGAGTACGTTAAAAAACGCTATTGGCTATGAGTATGACTTGAGTGGAAATGTAATCAAGGCAATACAGGCAAATGGAACAGTCAATGCTTACATCTATAACACGCTAGGCCAACTATCTACAGAAACACTTCAATTTTCAGGAGGCTTATTAAATATTGAATATGATTATGACGGACTCGGCAATATCGTTTCGACTACGTACCCAAGTGGCCTATTGATCAAAAGTGACCTTAATGCGTTGGGAAACGCTTCAAAAGTGTTTACCTCAAAAAACGTTTTTGCGAAAGAAGCAACGTACCATGCAGGAGGTCAATTAGAGTCGTTTATCTTTGGTAATGGCTATGCCTTTCATCAAATATTGAATACACGGCAACTTCCTAAATCAGTAAGCGCACGTCTTGGTGAGTTAACCGCATTGGATTTTTCGTATGGTTACGACAAGAAAGCCAATGTCACAACAATCGAAGACCATGTGGATTTTCGCTACGACGTGGATATGGGGTATGACGCTTTAGATCGTTTGACCACGGTGGATGGAAAATGGGGTTCGGGGAGTATTGGATACGATTCGCTTGGTAACATTCAGTCGTATGCTTTGGGGACCGAAAGACTAGGATATGAATATAGTAACAATAAACTTAAAGCCGTCACTGGCAGCAAAAATATTGATTTCGTTTATGATGACAGAGGTAATGTTACAAGCCGAAGTCTGAATGGTGTTATGACTCTTTTTGACTTTAATCCGGCTAACCAAATGGTTAGCGCCAATGGAGTGACATATGCGTATGATGCGCAGGGTAGGCGAATAAGCGTTGGTAACCTGACTGAATTGACCAAGGTTTCAATGTATAATTTGGCCGGAAAACTTCTTTACCAACGGGATAATAATACGGGTAAAATTACCGAGCATATTTATCTAGGAAGCAAATTAGTTGCAAAGGTAAGTAATGTGCCGGGAATGCCAACGATTCGAACTCCTGAACGGAGTGTGGATGGCAATATTATCATTGGTTGGACTAATGTGGCTAGTGCCACTAGTTATACGCTTGAAAAAAGCAGTAATGGATTAAGTTGGAAAACACTCTACACGGGAAATAGTTTGTCATTTAAGCATTCATTGCTGGTTAATGGAACGTACCACTTCAGAGTTAAAGCCTGTAGTGACAAAGGGTGTGGGAGTTATAGTGAGCCATCCTCTGTAGATGTATTATTGGTCCCGAAAATGCCAAACTCTATAAATGTACCCAACATTGTCGTTAAAAACGGCGCATTTACAGTAAGTTGGAGCGCTAGTCCGACGGCTACGGCCTATACGTTACGCCAGAGAATAAATAATGGGAGTTGGACGACGATCGCTTCAACTGCTAATACTCACTTTAATTTTACTGGTAAGCCTACAGGATCATATAGTTTCGGAGTTACCGCATGTAATGCATCAGGATGTAGCAATTGCAAATACTCCAATTCAGTGACTGTGTTATTACCGCCATTAACACCTAGCAATATTGTTGTACCTACAGTAACAATAAAGAATGGCGTATATTCGGTTAGATGGAACAGTAGCGCGACAGCAACAAGATACACGTTACGCCAAAGTACTAACGGCGGTGGGTGGGTCACTGTAGCAACACCTTCAAACACGAATTACAGCTTCAATGGTAAATCGAATGGGACCTATCGTTATGCCATAAGCGCCTGTAATTCATCTGGTTGTAGTGGCTACAAGTATTCCACAACTTTCACGGTTCTATTAGCACCACCTAAACCAAATTCCGTATCAGCCCCAACAGCAACCGTTAAAAACGGCGCGTATACCATAAGTTGGGCTTCGAGTAACACCGCGGCGACATACACACTGCGACAAAGTGTTAATGGTGGTCGATGGACAACTGTTGCATCAGCGACGACGACAAGTCACCGGTTCAGTGGAAAGTATAACGCTGCATATCGTTACGCAGTTAATGCGTGTAATGCGTCGGGATGTAGCGCATATCAATACTCCGCTACTTTCAAAGTACTATTGCCGCCTCCAATAATAACGTCATTAAATTTGGCAAGTTTCGATCTAGACGGCGTATATAACCTAAGTTGGGGCGCAAGCCCGACCACGACATATTATACGATTTTGGAAAGTGTTAATGGTGGGAGGTGGAATACAGTTAATGGAAGCACCACCGCAACCAACTATCGAAAATCAGGAGCCCAGAGTGGGAAATATAAATATGCAGTGAGAGCATGTAACAGCAGCGGGTGCAGTGGGTATAAATATAGTACGATGTTGGTTAATACCCTAGCGCCAAGCTATGTGTCAGTACCGAGTATAACTCATGGCTCAACTATCACGATGACCTGGGGCAGTGTCGCCACTAGAACACGTTACTTAATTCAGGAAAAAATCGGATCTGGAGGGTGGACCACCATAGTAGCTAGCACTACATCCACGCGTTATAGTCGGCCACAGCGAGGTAGTAATACTTACCAATATAGAGTCTCCGCTTGCAATAGTGCTGGCTGTAGCGCTTACAGAACCAGTCGCGTAGCGACTGTCGTCTTAGCCCCCAGTAGCATTAATTACAGTGGCAAGGATCACGACGGCAGCTTTGGTATTAGATGGGGTAGGGTTAATACCGCGACTAGTTATCAAGTACAACAGCTTTACTCTGGAAGATGGACGACGGTTTATAATAGTTCTGCATTAAGCGCAACAATGTCTGGAAGAGCTGATGGTAATTACTATTACCGAGTCAGAGCATGTAATAGCAATAGTTGTAGTGGATACACGCAAGGTGGCAAGCTTTGGGTCGTTAGACCACACTTAAATTTCTCGTTGTCAAAAACCTATCTCAATACTGCGGAGAATATTACGATCAATTGGTCTGCGCGTGGCGCTGATTCGTGTAATTTGTTTAATCGAACGCGAAGCGTAACTGGGGGCGTTGGCTATTATGCCAATTGCAGCAAAACGATCTCAATGAGCTGTAAATATGGTAGCCAAAGTGTAACTAAGAGCCAGTCTGTTTTAGTTAAGTATGGCTCTAGGAGCTGTTTTGATTTTGAGGATGAGTTTTGATGAAATATATTGAACTGACTAAAAGAATAAGGTTTTTATTCTGGTGCGTGATGTTAACAGGCGCGCTGTTTATTTGCTTCGCGAGTAACGCAGAAACCGTCACATATGTACATACTGACGCATTAGGGACACCAGTAGCTGAAACAGACGAAAGCGGAAATGTGTTATGGAGAGAACATTACACACCATTTGGCGCAAAGTTAGAGAATAGCGAGGCATCACAAGCCAATAGAGTCGGGTATACGGGTCATCAGTTTGATAATGACACTGGACTTGTTTATATGCAGGCACGATACTATGATCCAGTGATTGGGCGGTTTTACTCGAATGATCCTGCGGGCTTCTCAAATGTTCATAACTTTAATCGTTATACATACGCGAATAATAATCCATATAGATATACTGATCCTGATGGTAAAAACAGTATGGATATGCGGTTA